>Ga0079306_1000047_pt1 | contig 177984 bp, 161 predicted proteins | sample Methanotroph_Enr_FD_79181 | JGI IMG/M metagenome (GOLD analysis project Ga0079306, IMG submission 79181) | Enriched soil microbial communities from Old Woman Creek wetland in Ohio, USA - Methanotroph_Enrichment_5 | ecosystem: Environmental > Terrestrial > Soil > Wetlands | place: USA: Ohio... | reverse complement strand
GGTATGCATGAAGTTAATCCCAATGAATAGGGAGGGCGCATAAATGTTTGATGTAAATCGATTAGCCGCTATCCAAGCCGGCTTAGCTTCCCCCGAAACCATCCGCTCATGGTCCCATGGCGAAGTTAAAAAGCCAGAGACCATCAACTATCGCAGTCAGAAACCCGAAATGGGTGGCTTGTTCTGCGAGAAGATTTTCGGTCCAAGCAAAGATTACGAATGCCATTGCGGCAAATATAAGAAGATTCGTTTCCAAGGCATCGTCTGCGAGCGGTGCGGCGTCGAAGTCATTTCGAAGGAAGTCCGGCGGGAACGCATGGGCCATATCGAACTCGCTTCCCCATGCACGCACATCTGGTATTTGAAGGGCATCCCTTCACGTATCGGCCTCATTCTCGACGTCTCTCCGAAACAACTCGAAGAAGTCATCTACTTCGCGTCCCACATTTGCTTAAATCCTGGCACTTCCAAGGTGCTTTACTACCGTCAATTCCTTGACGAGAAAAATGCCCGTCTTGAATTCACGGCCGCGATCCGCGCCATCCAACCAACGATGGAAGAGGGTTCCTATGACCGTATCCGCTCTGACGAATTAATCGCCAAAATGGAAAATCCGGCCGAGACCTTTGACTTCTATACCGTCGCCATGTTCATCAGCAAGTTTACCGGCGCCGAATTCGGCGAAGGCGCTGAAGCCATCAAGCGGTTACTCAAAGAAGTGGACCTCGAAAAAGAATTCGCTAACATCCAAAAAGACTTATATGAATGCACCGGCCAACGCCGTGTCAAACTGACCAAACGTCTCGAAGCCGTCGAAGCTTTCCGTCATTCCAGCAACAAGCCGGAATGGATGGTCCTCGATGTCATCCCGGTCATCCCACCGGATCTCCGCCCGATGCTTCAACTCGATGGCGGACGTTTCGCCACCAGCGACTTAAACGATTTATATCGCCGTGTCATCACCCGGAATACCCGGTTGAAGAAACTGATCGATATGAACGCTCCTCACGTTATTTTGATGAACGAAAAGCGGATGCTCCAAGAAGCCGTTGACGCTCTCATTGATAACGGACGGAGAAACAAACCGGTCCAAGGTGCCGGCGGCCGTCCCTTAAAGTCATTATCAAGCGCCCTCAAAGGCAAACAAGGCCGTTTCCGCCAGAACTTACTGGGCAAACGCGTCGACTATTCGGGTCGTTCCGTTATCGCCATCGGACCAGATTTAAAGATGTATCAATGCGGGCTCCCGCGCGAAATGGCCATCCAGCTCTTACGGCCGTTCATCGCCTCGCTCTTAATCAAGAGAGGCTACGCCAATGCCCATAAGCAAGCCGATAAGATTATCGACCGTTACGATGAAATCGTCTTTGACATCGTTGAAGAAATCATCGGCGATCACCCAGTCTTATTAAACCGCGCCCCGACGTTACACCGTCTCGGTATCCAAGCTTTCCAACCCAAGCTTGTCGATGGCCGCGCCATCCGTTTGCACCCGCTCGTCTGCACCGGCTTTAACGCCGACTTCGACGGCGACCAAATGGCCGTACACGTCCCGCTCAGCAAAGCTGCTCAGGAAGAATCGCTCAACCTGATGCTCGCCTCTAACAACATCCTTGGCCCGAAAGACGGTAAGCCGATCGTCACCCCGTCGCAAGACATGGTTCTCGGTAACTATTACCTCACGCTCGAATGGACGAAAAAAGACTTCTTAAAGAAAGCCGCTGACTGCAAAACCGCCGGTGACTTAGAAGAAGCCGAACGTTATGAACGTTATGCCCAAGGCGAAGGCAAAGTCTTCCGCAGCATCGACGAAGTCATGATTGCGTATCAGACCAAACAAGTCCACTTACATAACCGGATTGCTTTACCGGGTCACGTCATGGGCAAGATCAACTTCACCAAAGAGATGAACGAGAGCTACCTGATCACGACCGTCGGCAAAGTCATCTTCAACCAAATCTACCCAGTTGATTTCCCGTATTTGAACGATATTACCGCGAAAAACTTACTCGTTGACCAACCGCAGTTCTTTGTCCCGAAAGGCACGAACATTCCGGAATACATCAGCAAGCAAGAACTCAGCGTCCCGTTCAAAAAAGGCCAATTAGCCGCGATCATTAACGAAATCTTCCATCGCTATGGCACGAGCAAAACGAGCGCCATTCTCGATAAGATGAAAGACCAAGGCTTCCGCTACGCCACGTTCGCTGGCATCACCGTCAGTATCGCCGACGTCAGCGCCGTCATCGGTAAGGAAAAACTCCTCGCCGCCGGTGATAAGAAAGTGGAAGAAATCGACAAGTTATTCGCCCGTGGTCTCTTGACCGTCGGCGAACGTCATCAACACATCGTCTCGGTGTGGAATAACGTCCGTAACGATGTCGGTAACGCCCTCGAAGCCCAATTAAAACAAAACAACCGTAACCCAGTCTTCATGATGTCTGACTCCGGCGCGCGTGGCAGCAAAGATAACTTCACGCAATTAGCCGGTATGCGTGGCTTGATGAACAACGCTCTCGGCGAAGCCATCGAACTCCCAGTCAAGTCAAGCTTCCGTGAAGGTCTGACCGTCTCCGAATTCTTCATCGCCACCCACGGTGCCCGTAAGACCGGCGCCGATACCGCTCTACGTACCGCTGACTCAGGCTATTTGACCCGCCGTCTTGTTGACGTCTCCCAAGATGTCATCATCCGCGAAGAAGATTGCCACACCGACCACGGCTTCGTCGTGTTCGAAATCCGCGATACGAGCCGCAATGCCGTCATCGTCCCTTTATTCGACCGACTTGTCGGCCGTTACGCTGTCCGCGATATCGTGAACCCGAAGACCGGAGAAATCTTGGTCAAAGGCAACACGATCATGGACGAAGACGATGCGACCGCGATTATCAAAGCCGGCATCGAAGAAGTCGAAATCCGTTCGCTCTTTGGCTGCGAAACCAAAGACGGCGTCTGCAAACACTGCTACGGCCGCAACCTTGCGACCGGTAAAGAAGTTGGCATCGGCGAAGCCGTTGGCATCATGGCCGCCCAATCCATTGGCGAACCGGGTACCCAATTAACGATGAGAACGTTCCACTCTGGCGGTGTTGCCGGATCCGATATTACGCAAGGCTTGCCGCGTGTCCAAGAACTCTTCGAAGCCCGCAACCCGAAAGGTGAATCGCTCATCAGCGAAATCACCGGCGAAGTGCTGAGCATCGATGAAGGCAGCGGACGCTTCACGATCACCGTCAAAAATGATTTAGAAGAACGCGTCTACCTGACCAACTATGGCTCACGTTTAAGAGTCAAGGTTGGCGAAAAAGTCAAAAACGGCCAGAAATTGACCGAAGGCGCCATCTCGCCGAAACGGCTTCTTGAAGTCGCCGACGTGACCGCCGTCCAACGCTATATCTTAAAAGAAGTGCAAAAAGTGTATCGTGCCCAAGGTATCGGCATCAGCGATAAGCACATCGAAGTCATCGTCCATCAGATGCTTCGCAAAGTGGTGGTCGTCGAAGGCGGAGACACTGGCATGTTACCAGGCACCCGTATCGATATCATCAGCTTTACCGACAAGAACGAGCAAATCATCCTCGATGGCAAACGTCCAGCGGTGGCGAGCCCACTCGTCCTCGGTATCACGAAAGCCGCCCTTGAAACCGAATCCTTCCTCTCGGCCGCTTCCTTCCAAGAGACGACGCGCGTCCTCACCGATGCCGCCATCAAAGGAAAGACCGACCATCTCCACGGTCTTAAAGAAAACGTCATCACCGGTAAACTCATTCCGGCAGGACGCGGACTCCTCAGCCGTGACGAAGAAGCTGGTTTACTGGCTAAGTTCAACGTTGGCGACCGTATGCAAGAGACACGTAACAACTATCTCGAAGCGAATGACCGCAAAGACGAAGAATATACGGCTCTCGAAATCGAATAAGCATCAAGAAGCGTGTTGCGAAACACGCTTTTTGTTTGCGGTTTTCTCATTCGGATGATTAATCAACAAAATGGGAACATTTACGTTGCACTTGAGGATATGATAAAATGAATTAACTAAAATTACGTATCTGGGATTCTCATACTCAAGACATTGGTAGTTTTTAAAATCACGGCTGAAACAAGATGACTTTGAAAACATGAATAAACGAAATGAGCTTTTTGTTTTTCTTTTAACAGCCTCCTTGCTTGTGAGTTGTGCAAACAGCAAGGTTCTTGTCGGGTATAAGGAAGGTGATGACACGATTCCTTTTCCAGGGTTTGTGGCATTCACAATTTCGAATACGACCTATAACGACATAAGACAGCCTATAGCGATAAGTTTTGAATATGGACACGATTATGGAAACTATGATTATTCGAATATCATCGAGCATAAACTTGAAGTTTTCGCTTCTGCCGATTTTGATAATCTCGACCGATCTAAAGAAAATGTCGTAATTTTTGAAGAAACATTAACCGATTTTCTTTCCGAAGAAAACCGATGCGAATTTGGATCATTTGCATTTTGGATTTTAAATATTAAATTTCCAAAAAACTTCGAGCTCAATATTGATTTTTCTCAATTCTCTTTTGAAATCGGAAAGCTATATTTCCGAATGGTACGAAGCGAGTGGACGGATGATAGCGAAACGGAAGAATTAACTCTTTATCGAGGTGAATCCGTCTATTTTGAAATTTCAAATGAAAAAATCACTTTTAGCACTAATAATCCGAATGAATAGGTGTGTTATAATAATTTTATTATTGAGGGCTTCCCATGAAGAGAAAATCCCAGACAAAACATCCCATGTTGACTGATTTCCGCGCGGATGGAAAAATGGGCTTTTTGCATTTCCTGGCCATGTTCGGCGCGACCATCCTGGTCCCGTTACTCGCCAACCTCAGCATTTCCGTGGCCTTACTTTCGGCCGGTCTCGGCACATTACTCTTTATTCTTTTAACACGTAAAAAGGTTCCCGTCTTTTTAGGCTCGAGTTTTGCGTTCCTTCCTGGACTCATGGCCGTCATGACGATGGATGGAATCGAAGAAGTTGGCTCAAACTCGTGGCAATTTGCGATGGGAGGCCTGGTCGTCGCTATTTGGCTGGCCGGACTTCTCTACATCGTTTTTGCGTCATTACTTCGCGTCATTGGCTTAAAAAAATTGCGGGCCATTTTCCCCGCTTATGTGGTCGGCCCGGTCATCATCGTGATCGGTTTGATCTTGGTTCCCAAAGTAGTCTATAACGACATCATTGCCCAGTACTGGGATTTCCACGCTGTCCCATGGAAAGAATGGACCATCGCCATCGTGACGATGCTTGGCATCATTTTTGTCGCGTCTCTTGCCAAACCGAAAAAGTTTTTAAGTTTCATGCCGGTCCTTAGCGGCTTCGGCATCGGCTATCTGACTGCGCTCATCATTGACGCGGTGGAGATGATTTTCATCTCGCACGATATCAGCCAAACGATGATCCTTGTTGAATTCTCTCGCCAATCCTCCATCAATTGGGGACAGGTGGTTATCTTCCAAGACATGGAGTCCTATTTTGGTTTTTGGCGTTACCTCCATTTTGACCTCAACGCGATTGCTCTTATTTGCCCGATTGGCCTCGTTGCCATGATCGAGCATATCAATAACATCGATGAAATCAGCCACACCAGCGAACAAGATTTCCTCTTGGACCCGGGTGTTGACCAAACCATCGTCAGCCAAGGCATCGGCACGATGTTATCGGGTCTTCTCGGTGGATTGCCGATTACTGCTTATTCCGAAAACGCCAGTTTAATGGCAGACCGGAATGACTTCCGCGTCAACCCGTTAGTGTACGCAGCGATTATCGCGATGATCGTTGGTATTTTCTCCCCGTTCGCCAACCTCTTTTATACCATCCCGAAAGCTGTTATCGGTGGCACGGCAGTGGTCATATTCGGTATGATCGCGGTCCGAGGCGCCAAGATGATGTTCTATGGTAGAGAAGACCTCCATCAACCGCGGAATGTCGCGATTGCCGCTTCGATTTTAGCCATCGGCTTAGGTTTTGGTACACTCACCTTTGTCAGCGATATTACCGGAGATTTAAGCTTTAAGCTCCTCGTTGGCGGCGTTGATATTAGCTCGTTATTTATCTGCACGCTGGTTGGCATTACCTTGAATTTGATCTTGCCACGGAAAAAAGAGAAAAAAGTCATTCCAGTGACGCCACCTGCTGAACCTGACAAAACGACTTAAAAAACGATGAAACCTAAACCGCGGCCGAGAATGCCGCGGTTTTTTTCTATCCTGATATCGCTTTCCGCTTGGTGAAGGTCAATATTTCTTTGATAAATGGTCGTTCCTTTGTTATAATAACTGCACTATCGTGAAACGATGACTGCTGAAACCAAACCGAATTCTTCATGATTCGGGTTTCTTCTAGCATCGATTGCTTGGGGGATTACTTTATGCGTAATAAAACCAGTTTATTATTTGCTCTATTAACCGGAATGCTCTTGGTCGCTTGCGACAGCGCATCCTCGATAATCGAAGAAGGGGCGAATATCTATAATCCGACATCCTATTCTATTGAATATGATGCAGTGCGGCGCGCCGAAGGTTATTCTTCGGTCATGCCTTCCAAAGGCGATGTCCATGTTTTAGTTATTCCCGTGACGTTCACGGACTATCCGTGCTCGACGCTTCCGGGCGGATGCGACGGCATTAAATCCGAAATCCAGACCACGCTTTTTGGCACGGCCGAACAGACGGGCTGGGAATCCCTCACCAGTTACTATGAAAAATCCAGTTACGGACAACTCCATATCACCGGTTTTGTTACCGATTGGTTTACCAGCGAATTCACCGCGTTAGAGATTGCCACGACGGAAGCCAACAATCCGGTTTCATCGATGATTGCTCAAAAAGCCCTCATTTGGTATAAGGCCACTTATAGCGATAACGGTCAACAGTTCGACAGCGATGCCGATGGCTATATCGACGCCATCTGGTTTGTTTATTCCCTCGATTACAATCCCACCGGAAACGGCATGCCGGAAGACAGCTCGGTATTCTGGGCCTTCACCGGTTTCAACTATGGTTCGATGAATATCGATAACCCCGGATTATTCCAATATGCTTGGGCCAGTTATAAATTCATGTACGAAGACGGCTACTACGAACGCGATGCCGATGGCTATCTCATCAAAGACGCCAATGACGAATACATTTTCCACAACTGGACTGACAATGAAGGCAATATCCTTTTGGACTCCCACACCTTCGTTCACGAGACCGGGCACTTAATGGGCCTCGACGATTACTACACCTATGATGAAGTTGACTGGGGCGCCGCCGGTGCCGTCGACATGATGGATTATAACGTCGGCGATCACAACTCCTATTCGAAAGCGCTGTATGGCTGGACCACTCCGAAAGTCGTGACTGGCTCGACGAAAATGACCATTAAACCCTTTGAAGAAAACGGCGATTTCCTCTTACTGACGCCCGCTTATACGGAAACGTTATGCGATGAGTACTTGGCGATTGAGTTCTACACCCCGACCGTCCTTAACGAGAAAGATTCCATCTATCCGTTTGCCGGTTACTACCCCAAAACATTCAGCGTTCCGGGCATCAAGGTTTATCATATTGACTCCCGTGTCGCCCGCTTCCGCACCAATGCGAGCGGCGTTGATACGCTCGTGAACTACACGACCGTCATCGGCGCAAGAAGCAGCAGCGGATACACTGGCTTAGCGCACAGCAATACGGCCAGCCGCAGCGGCAATCCTGATCTCAAACTCGTCCATCTGCTTGAGAGTAGCGGCGAGAACAGCTTCAAGCATGGCGGTATCGCCACCAATGAAACACTCTTCACGGAAGGCATGACCTTCGGTTATGATACCTTCAGTAACTACACTTTCAATAGTGGCGTGACCCTCGGTTACAAGTTCACGGTGACCTCTATTACCGCCGAAGGCGCGACCCTCGAAATCATCAAACTCTAATGTGTTTGTGCCTCATGAGCGATCATGGGGCTTTTTTATTGCCTTATACATAATGTATAAAAAAGCCAATATTTTTGTATCTCCAAACGTTACTCTTATGGTATCATTTTTTATTCCACTCACGCCGATTACGTCAGGCGTAGGTCAGAAAGGGCATTCTTTATGCAAAAGAAGTTCAAATTAAGCCTCGCGTTACTTAGCATGATGGTCTTAGCGTCATGTGATATCAATCTTGGCTCCTCATCGTCACTTTTGTCCTCATCGAGCGATAGCTCGTCTTCGAGTTCGAGCAGCGATAGTTCTTCCTCTTCGGACAGCAGTTCGTCGTCGTCTGACACGAGCAGCAGTTCCTCAAGCAGTGATGGTTCATCTTCTTCAAGCAGCGAATCGAGCAGCTCCTCTTCGAGCAGTTCGTCTTCCTCGCTTGTGTATGATACCTATACGATCAACGTGGTCGATGGCTTTCCGTACGCTATTGATTCAGCGGATATCTCGACCTATATTGCCACATCGCCAAGCTCATATTTCCAAACCAACGGCGTCACGATTAGTTCCGTGGCAGCGGTGAAAATATTCCCAAGCGCGGCCCTTGATGCCTTGAAATTCGCTTCCAGCAGTTATGCCGGGAGTTTAGCTTTTACTTTCAGCGTCGGCGTGACGGTCAACACTGTTACGCTGACTGTCGCCCAGTATGTCGGCACAACCGCCTCGGATGACGCGGTGGTCACCGTTTCTAATGGCGGTCTCTCTGACGTTCAGACCATTACTTCCGGTGTGACGTCCTTAGTATTTACCTTAGGCGCTACCACGGCTTCTTCGTCCTTAACGATTTCTTCGCCGGGTAAAAACCGTTTCTATTTATCGGCTATCAGCATCTTGACCGGCGGTTCTTCTGGAAACTCCTCTTCAAGTTCATCCAGTTCGAGTTCGTCTTCAAGTTCGTCGTCCTCGTCTTCGTCATCATCCAGTAGTTCTTCCTCTAGCTCATCTCTATCCTCTAGTTCCTCGTCGTCGAGTTCGTCTTCGAGCAGTTCTAGCACTGAAGGCACTGGCTATTATAAAGCCTCTTCCTTTACCGCTGATTTACCTTCTGTCCGTTATGAGTCCGGCTATGTGAACTTAGATTCTTCCGGCACGCAAAATGTCCTGGTCATCCCTGTGCAATTAACGGATGCCCCGTGTTCAACGTTAACCGGTGGCTGCGATGGCGCGCGAACGAACATCGAAAAAGCCTTCTTCGGTGCCTCAGGCGATACCGGATGGGAATCCGTGAGTTCCTTCTATACCAAGAGCAGTTACAACCATTTGAATCTCACCGGAACCGTGACCCCGTGGTACACGCTTCCAAAGACCAAAGCTCAATTATCGACTTTGACCGGTTATGGCGATCCGACTTATTACGTGCTTCGTAGCGCGGTCGCTTGGTACAAAACCCAAGTGGGCAACGCCCTCACTGGCTTTGACCAAAATGCCGATGGTTACGTCGATGCCGTATGGCTCGTCTATTCCGCCCCGAACTATTCGAACGTGATTAGCCCGACGGATGCCTATGCCAATGTTTTCTGGGCGTATACCTTTTGGGATTATATGCAAACCCCGAGTCTCACGAGTCCCTTAGCAAACGTTTATGCTTGGGCTGGTTATGACTTCTTGTTCGATGGAGGCTACACCAGCGGTGGCAGCGCGGCCGTCGACGCCCATACCTTAATTCACGAAACCGGCCACGTGCTTGGGTTGGATGACTACTATTCGTATACAGACGGAGACTGGGGCGCTGCCGGGGCATTGGATATGATGGATTATAACGTCCTCGATCATAACGCCTATTCGAAAATGGCCTTTGACTGGACTTATCCGTATGTCATGGATGGGACAAAAACCAGCACCTCGATTACCCTCAATCCTTTTGAGAGCAGCGGTGACTGCATCCTTATCAATAATTCATGGAACGGTTCTCCGCTTGACGAATATCTCTTGCTTGAGTTCTACACGCCGACAGGGCTCAACTACCTTGATTCCCAATCCGGTGGTTATCCGGGCAGCGGCCTCCAGGGCTTCACGATACCCGGCATTAAGATTTACCATATCGATCAACGCATGGGCCATTTTGACTGGAACACGAGCGCCTATATCAGCTTTACCGACAGCATTGATATCGTCGATGGCTCCTACTATACGGACATCGCCGTTTCCAACTCGTCGGAATATAGCGCTGCCAACGCCTCTTTCAAAGCGGTGCACTTACTCGAAGCCGGCGGCGTCAATACCTTCAGATACAACAACGGTTACGCCACCAATGCCACCTTATTCACCCAAGGCAAAACCTTTACGCCTTCTACCTTTGCCTCCTTCTTCCCGGTGAGCGGCAAATTCGATGACGGCAGCGCGATCGGTTATTCAATCAGCATCACGTCCGTTTCCGCGACCAGCGCGACCGTGACGATCACCAAAATCTAATCAGTAAAATGAAGCACCGAAAGTGGCATTTCCAATTAGAAATATCCCCCGATTGGTGCTTTTCCTTTGCCTATTTTGTATTATAAAAAATCATATATGATAAAATAAGAAATATAAAACGAGTCTCGAACCGTTTGTTTACAAAGGGGTAACGCAATGAAAACCAAAAACATTACATTCCTAGTCGTCTTCTCGATGCTGATGCTGACCGGCTGCGATTTCTTACCTTATTTCACTTCATCGTCTTCCTATTCGGCAGCCAGTTCCATCGCTACCAGCAGCAGTAGTTCTTCGCTTGCATCATCCACCGTGGGATCCGATACCGGCGACGGCTATTACAAAGCCACTTCTTATTCCTCAACATTCGCGGATTTAAAATATGAATCCGGTTATGTCAATCTAAACTCAACCGGGAACCAGAATATTCTCGTCATTCCGGTGAATTTTACCGATTATCCGTGTTCATCCTTAGGTGGCGGTTGTTCGTCCGTGAAAACCAAAATCCAAAAAACCTTCTTCGGCGCCAGCAGCGATACCGGCTGGGAATCCGTTGCCAGTTTCTATGAGGCTTCCAGCTATGGGAAACTAACGATTACCGGAACGGTGACCGATTGGTTTACTCTCGATAAAACAACCACCCAACTTGCCGCTTTGACGAGTTATGGCGATCCGACCTATTATGTCCTCCGGGCGGCAGTCAATTGGTACAAAACCCAAGTGGGCAATGCCCTCACCGGCTTTGATCAGAACTCCGACGGTTACATCGACGCTGTATGGCTTGTCTATTCCGCGCCGAATTATACCAACGAAGCTTCGCTCGACCAGAATGTTTTCTGGGCCTATACCTATTGGGATTACATGCAAGACGCGAGCATTTCTAGTCCGGTCGCCAACGTTTATGGTTGGGCCAGCTATGATTTCATGTACGATGGTTATGGTACTACGGATGTCGATGCCCATACTTATATTCATGAGACCGGTCACGTCATGGGCTTAGATGACTATTATTCGTATACGGACGGAGACTGGGGCGCTGCCGGCGGTCTTGACATGATGGACTATAACGTCCTCGATCATAATGCCTACTCGAAGATGGCTTTGGAGTGGACCTATCCTTATGTCATTGACGGAACCAAGAGCAGCACCAGCTTAACCCTCAACCCATTTGAGAGTAGCGGTGACTGTGTCCTTATCAATAATTCATGGAACGGTTCTCCGCTTGACGAATATCTCTTGCTTGAGTTCTATACGCCCACGGGCTTGAATTACATGGATTCGCACTTTGGCGGTTATGTCAATGGCGTCCAAGGTTATACCATTCCCGGTATCAAAATCTACCATATCGACTCTCGGATGGGACGTCTCGGATGGAGCGATGCCTCGTTTATCAGTTTTACCAACAGCATCGATATTTCCAGCGGCTCCTACTACACCGATATCGTCGTTTCCAACTCATCGGAATACAGCATCGCGAACGCGAATTACAAGCTGGTTCACTTGCTGGAAGCCGGCGGCACCAATACCTTTAAAAACTACAATGCGATTGCCTCGAACGGCACGCTCTTTACTGAGGGCGACACGTTCTCGCCCACTTCGTTCGCTAACTTTTTCTACATCAGCGGAAAATTCGATGATAACACCTCGATTGGCTATTCTATCTCGGTGAATTCTGTTTCATCGAGTAGCGCCAGCGTCACGATTAACCGCCTGTAAACCTACGCGATCATAAAGGCCGAGCATCGGCCTTTTGCCTATTTTTTGATGAAAGGGGGAGATGAAAGATGAAAAAACGTTACTTTTTACTGCCTTTCTTATCCCTTATCATCACCTCATGCTCGCTCTTTCCGTTACAGTTCGTGCAGTACACGAGTCTCGTCCGCGATATTGATGATTATGCTGCAGTGGAGGGCGAAAACTACTATAAGCCGTCCGCCTATACGGACGATTATACGGCCGAATTCCGTTCCCATCGTTGGGAAAACGAACGCACGATCAACCTCCGTTCTACCGGAACGCAGAAGATTCTCGTCATCCCGGTGGAATTTTCTGATGTGCCCGCATCTGAACTGACCGGGGGCGCCGAGGGTTCGCGCACCATCATCCAAAACACCTTTTTTGGCGCCAGTAACCGCACGCAGTGGGAGTCTGTCGCCAGTTATTTCAATAAATCCAGTTACGGAAAAATGATTGTCGACGGCACGGTTTCCAGTTGGTATCCTTCTGGTTATACCGCCACGCAGGCACTTGCCGAAGCCGGCGCCAGCAGCAAGACGGCGGTCAGCGAAAAGATTCTTCAGGCCGCGGTCCGATGGTACAAATTAAACTACGATGACATCGCTGATTTTGACCAAGATCTCGATGGCTATATCGATTCAGTCTATCTCATCTATTCCACGCCATACCAAAATAGCGATTCGCTCTTCTGGGCCTATACATCTTTCGATACCGGCAATAAAGGCAGCGAACACTTAGGCGACCCGGTGACCAACGCTTATGCGTGGGCCAGTTTCAGTTTTCTCAATGTCTATGACAACCGCCCGGATGCCCATACGATTATCCATGAAGCCGGCCACCTTTTAGGCTTGGCGGATTATTACAATACCTCTTCCGTCGAAGGCGCCACGTCGTCTGAAACGCCTCTTCCGGTGGAAAACCCCGAAGAATACTATCAATACACGAATGGCCCGACCGGCAAGGTCGACATGATGGATTATAGCGTCGGCGATCAAACTGTCTATAGCAAGATGGCGCTCAACTGGACGCGTCCTTATGTCGTCACCGGCAGCACTTCGATTTCCGTCCAACCATTCTCCTGGTATGGCGACGCGATTATTCTCGCTCCCGACTGGAATGGCTCGGCGATGGACGAGTATTTAGCCCTGGAATTCTACGCCCCGACGAAACTGAATTACCGCGATGCCCAAAGCGCTTACGGGTCCGCCCAGCTCATGACCGATTACGGCATCAAGGTCTATCACGTCGATGCCCGTTTGGGTTATTACCGGACTGACAATTCAAACCTTTTCCTTGGCTATGTCGATAACACGGATCCATCCACCTTCGACAGCAGCATCTATACCAACCATACCTATTATCAAAAGATTGCGCATACGAATACGTACTCGACCAGCCAAGACGGCAAAATGCTCTATCATCTCCTCGAAAGCAGTGGACAGAATTCCTTCTTAACAGGAGCGATGGCGAGCAATGCCACATTATTTAAGCAAGGCGATAGTTTCGGCGTTACGACCTTCACCGACTTCACCTTCCATGACGGAAAAACCTTAGGTTACACCTTCACAATCACGAGTCTCTCGCGGACGTGGGCGACCATCACGTTCACGAAAACCGCCGATTAAACATCGTCAAATATTCGTTTTTGATTTTAGTCCTTCAAAAAAAGGCTAAGTAAATAAATAAGCGTGGGGAGGGCATCCCGACGCTTTTTTTAACTCGCTCTTGATTTTGCATTGTAACTTCGTTATAATACCTAACGTGTGCGTAAGCAAGACCCCTTGGGTCATTTTTTAAGAAAAACTATGACACACCGGGTATTGTGTACCAAAACAATACTACATTCATTGGAAGGAGGACAACCTAATGCCCACAATTAATCAACTAGTTCGCAGCGGACGCGTCAAAACAACTTTCAAATCGAAAGCCCCAGCTTTGAATAAAAGATGGAACTCCCTGGAGAAAAGACAAACTGATCAGGATTCCGCTCAAAAGCGCGGCGTCTGCACGCGTGTCGGCACGATGACCCCGAAAAAACCAAACTCGGCCCTTCGTAAATACGCTCGTGTTCGCTTAAGCAATGGTTATGAAGTCACTGCCTATATCGGCGGCGAAGGACACAACCTACAAGAGCACAGCACCGTCATGATCCGCGGCGGCCGCGTTAAAGATTTACCAGGCGTCCGTTATCACGTTATTCGTGGTACCCTCGACTGCGCCGGAATCGAAAAACGTCGTCAAGGTCGTAGCCAATACGGCACCAAACGCCCAAAAGTCGCCAAGTAGAACCTGATTACCGTATATAAAACTCAACTCACAAAGTTAAGGAAGGAGGAAATTATATGCCACGTAAAGGAAGCGTAGCCAAACGCGATGTGTTGCCAGATCCAATTTATAATTCGAAATTGGTAACACGTCTAATCAATAAGATCATGCTCGGAGGCAAGAGAGGTACTGCTCAATCCATCCTGTATGAAGCTTTCAAGAAAATCGAAACCAAGACGAGTAAACCCGCCATGGACGTTTTTGCGACGGCCATCAATAACATTATGCCGGAGGTCGAACTCAAAGTTCGCCGTATCGGCGCTGCCAACTATCAAGTACCAGTCGAGGTGTCACCGGAACGTAAGGTCACACTAGGTCTCAGATGGTTAGTCAGTTATGCCAGACTCAGAAACGAAAAAGCCATGGAAGACAAATTAGCCAATGAAATCATCGATGCCGCCAACGGTACCGGCGCCTCGGTCAAGAAACGCGAAGATACTCATAAGATGGCGGATGCCAACAAAGCTTATGCGCATTATCGCTGGTAGGACGAAATTATGGCTCGCGAATACGATCTAGCTCACACCCGTAATATCGGCATCATGGCGCATATTGATGCTGGTAAAACGACCACGACCGAACGCATCTTGTACTTCACCGGAAAAATTCATAAAATCGGCGAAGTCCACGAAGGCGCGGCCACCATGGACTGGATGGTCCAGGAACAAGAACGCGGCATTACCATCACCAGTGCGGCCACAACCGCCACTTGGAAGGGTAACCGCATCAACATCATCGACACTCCAGGGCACGTCGACTTCACCGTTGAAGTTGAACGTTCGCTCCGTGTCCTCGATGGCGCTGTCACCGTCTTAGACGGAAAAAACGGCGTAGAACCGCAAACCGAAACCGTCTGGAGACAAGGCACCAAATACGGTGTCCCACGTATTGTTTTCGTTAATAAGATGGATGCGACCGGCGCCGACTTCGACATGTGCGTGGAAACGCTGCACAGCCGCTTAGCCGCCAATGCCGCCGCCATTCAATATCCTATCGGCAGCGAACAAAGCTTCTCGGGGATGATTGACATCATTCTCAACAAAGCTTGGAAGTATGGCGAAAATAAAGATACGCCACCTTTCGAAATTCCCGTCCCGGCCGAACTTGTCGGAAAAGTCAAAGAATGCCACCAGAAGCTCGTTGAAGCTTTAGCGGCGTTCGACGATGATCTGATGATGATGGTCCTCGATGGCCAAGAAGTCCCTGTCGATCTCATCAACAAGACGATCCGTAAGGCCGTCTTGACCGGTGAATTCTTTCCGGTCTTATGTGGCTCGGCTTACAAGAATAAAGGGATTCAACCCTTGCTTGATGCCGTCGTCGCTTACTTACCGTCGCCTATGGATATCAAACATGCTGTCGGCATCATGGTATCGGATGGCACGCCTCACGAATGTATCCCAGATGACAAAGCCCCGTTCGCCGGCTTGGCGTTCAAGATTGCCACGGACCCGTTCATCGGCCGTTTGGCCTATGTCCGCGTCTACACCGGCACCTTGAAATCGGGTTCCTATGTCTGGAATACCACCAAGAACGTTAAAGAACGGATTGCCCGTCTCGTCTTAATGCACGCCAACCATCGCCAAGAAGTGGACGAGCTCCACGCGGGTGATATCGGCGCCGTCGTCGGCCTCAAAGGCACGACCACCGGAGACACGCTCTGCGACGATAGCCTCGAACTTGTCCTTGAACGGATGGAGTTCCCGGAACCGGTCATCGAGCAATCGGTGGAACCAAAGTCCAAAGGCGATCAAGACAAAATGGGTATCGCTTTAATGAAACTAGCTGAAGAAGACCCGACCTTCCGCGTCCACACGGACGCTGACTCAGGTCAGACCATTATCGCCGGCGTCGGCGAATTACACCTTGATATCATCGTTGACAGAATGCGCCGTGAATTCGGCGTCCAAGTCAACGTTGGCGCGCCCCAAGTCGGGTATCGCGAAACCATCAAGAAAATGGGCGAATGCGAAGGCCGTTATGTCAAGCAGACCGGTGGCCACGGCCAGTACGGCCACGTTTGGATCCGGTTCGAACCGAACCCAGGCAAAGGCTATGAATTCGTGGACGCTATTGTCGGCGGAACCGTACCGAAGGAATTTATCAAGCCAACCAACGAAGGCTTGAAAGAATCTCTCGACCGCGGACTTGTCGCCGGATTCCAGATCATCGATATCAAAGCGACGTTATTTGACGGAAGCTACCATGATGTCGACTCCTCGGAAGCCGCCTATAAGATTGCCGCCTCGTTAGCGCTTAAAGAAGCCGCCCGCAAATGCAGCCCAGTCATCCTCGAACCGATCATGAAGATTGAAGTCACCGTCCCGGAACAATATTACGGCGACGTCGTTGGCGACATCTCCCGTCGGAGAGGTCAGATGACCGGTGAATCGCAACGCGGTAACGCCAAAGTGGTGGAAGCCGAAGTCCCGTTAGCCGAAATGTTCGGTTACGTCACGGATTTACGTTCTGTCACCCAAGGCCGCGGAAACTACACGATGCAGTTTGCCCACTATGGCGAATGCCCACGCTTCGTTGCCGATGAAATCATTAAAAAATCGGGAATGAGCAACCGCTAAGCCCCTGTGACTATCGTTATTGATTTTATTTTGTTGATGCTATAAAATAAATTAGTGAATTGACACTAATAAAAGGAGGAAATTCAATATGGCAAAAGAAAAATTTGATAGAAGTAAGGTCCACGTTAATATCGGCACCATTGGTCACGTCGACCACGGCAAGACGACTTTAACAGCCGCAATCACCTCGGTAATGGCTAAACAAGGTGGCGGCAAAGCAATGCGCTACGACCAAATCGACTCTTCCCCAGAAGAAAAGGCCCGTGGTATTACGATTAATACCGCGCACGTTGAATATTCGACAAAAGCTCGCCACTATGCTCACGTCGACTGCCCAGGGCACGCTGACTATGTTAAGAACATGATCACCGGCGCTGCGCAAATGGACGGCGCGATCCTCGTGGTCGCCGCTACCGATGGCGTCATGCCGCAAACTCGCGAACACATCTTGCTCGCCCGTCAAGTCGGCGTTCCTTTCATCGTCGTCTACCTCAACAAGGTTGACATCGTTGACGATCCGGAACTCATTGACCTCGTCGAAATGGACGTTCGTGACTTATTGACCTACTACGGTTTCCCTGGCGACAAACTCCCAGTCATCCGCGGTTCGGCCAAGTTGGCGCTTGAAGGCGACGTTGAAGCCCAAAAGTCCATCATCGAACTCATGAATGCCGTCGACACCTACATCCCGAACCCAGTGCGTGCTAACGACAAGCCGTTCTTACTCCCGATCGAAGACGTCCTGACCATCACTGGCCGTGGCACCGTCGTCACCGGACGTGTGGAACGTGGCATGCTCCATCTTAACGATGAAGTGGAAATCATTGGTATCCGTGACACGGCGAAAACCATCGTCACCGGTATCGAAATGTTCCGCAAACTCCTCGACTTCGCAGAAGCTGGCGACAACGTCGGCGTCTTGCTCCGCGGCATTAACCGTGAACAAGTCATTCGTGGTCAAGTGTTAGCGAAACCCGGCTCCGTCACTCCGCATATGAAGTTCACGGCTGCCGTCTACGTCTTAACCAAAGAAGAAGGCGGACGTCATACAGCCTTCCTTACCAACTATCGTCCTCAATTCTACTTCCGCACGACCGACATCACGGGCGTTATCACGCTCCCAGCCGGCACGGAAATGGTCATGCCTGGCGACAACGTCACCTTGACCGTCGAATTGATTCACCCAATCGCGATTGAAAAAGGCACCAAGTTCTCCATCCGCGAAGGCGGAAGGACCGTTGGCGCTGGCACTGTCAGCGAAATCCTTAAATAGTTCGCCCCTGCAAATCAAGGCCTGTCTCACGGCAGGCCTTTTTTCTATTCAAGACTTGGACTCATGGCCTGAAACGTCAGTTATTCTATCCCCAGCAGGCCAAGTAAAAAGAATAACATTGCATTTTATAAATGCAGATATAATAATTAATATATTGAAAGTGCAAAAAAGGTATTAACAATATGAACATCGTCCCAGCAAGTTTAGGTAAAAGAACCGGCGCCGCCATCCTCGATATATTTGTCACGGCCCTGTTATGGTTTGGTCTATTGGCGTACGCCGTCCAACCAATCTTCAATGCCATCTATGGCGTCTATGCCATCCAAGATGAGTATCAGGCGATTCAACTCGAAAGCAAACTCTATGTCGAGAACGTCGAATACGGCACCGTCAATGTGGCGGATGCCGAAGACTACCCGACCGCGGTCTATGAGTATTACACCGTCTACAAATTCTCGACCGATGCGACTTACACGACCCCGTGGTACAACGAACACATCCTGCTCATTGGCACGACCTCGTCCCTTTTTGAATATGCCCAGACCGCCGGCGTCGATGACCCGACGCTCCTTGGCGTTGCCAAAACAGTCCCCAATCCCGAAACGCTCAACAGCTCCGAACTCTCCAGCGCCAACGCGGCAATCGCGACCAGTCTGACCACCTTCTATTCGGGGGCTTATACCACCGCGGTGAGCGACCTGAATGCGCAGCCGGCGTACCTGGCGTTAGCCACTCAGCTCAGTGATTATTTCACTTGGGAATTGGTCATCTCGACCGCCGTTGCCTTACTCATTTTCTATCTATTGATCCCAATGCTAATGAAAGACGGAAAGACCCTCGGCAAGCAGGTTTTCGGTCTTGCTCTGGTCAACAAACTTGGCTACAAAGTCAGCAAGTTACAAATCCTTTTCCGCTTCCTCGCCTTTGCCGTGATTGAAGTCTTTGGTTCCGTGTACACCGTCATGGGAACGATTCTCATTTCATACACGATCATGATCTTCGGCAAAAAGAACATGTCGATTCACGATTTCCTCGCTTCGACCCGTGTCATTGACGGCAAGCATTCAGTCTGGTTTAAGAACGCCGACGAAGCCGCCAAATATCAAGCGGAAGTGGATGCCGGGGCGAAGTCCGTGCTCTTCCCAGAACCGCTTCTTCCGTCACACGAAACCATCATCGACGGTGTCGTTACGCCGAACGAAACCCCAAGCGAAAAACCCGAAGCGAAACCCGAACCCAACACAGACGAAAAACCTCGATAGATATTAAATAACTTAGGGATGGTCCCACAAATCGCCATCCCTTTTTTCTTGCCTTGCTTTTGGCCTGAAAGCCCATACATCTTATCTCATAATTTTTATTGTAGCGTAACATATATATATGTTATTATTGATTTGTTAAATTGCAGTTTTCACTGTAGGAGGAAACATAATGGAAGTTAGATTAGAAGATCTTACGAAGGTCTTCGTCGGCCGCAAAGGCGAGCAGACGACCGCCGTGGATAGCATGTCTTTTACTATTCCCGATGGCAAACTCGTTGGACTCCTTGGACCTTCCGGCTGCGGAAAATCGACGACGCTTTATATGATCGCCGGTCTCCACAAGCCCACGAGGGGAAAAATTTACTTTGGTACTTTAGACGTCACAAACGTTCCACCGGAGAATCGCGGCATCGGCTTAGTTTTCCAAAACTATGCTTTATATCCGCATATGTCCGTCAGGGAAAATATCCTTTTCCCGCTTCAGAACGTCAAAAAGACAGTTTACCTATTTCCGGATCATCCCGGAAAAGCCAAGACTGCCGAGACGCGTGAAATTAAAAGTAAGTTTTTCAAAAAGCTTAACACTGACTTAAAAAAATTCGGTCATAGTTTCAAACTTGCGTTCAATTATAAGAAGAACATTTATTCGAAAACACAAATGAATGTCATCGCTAAACAGATGGCAAACCTTGTCGATATCGGAAAACTCATGGAACGCAAACCAAAAGAACTCTCCGGTGGCCAGCAACAACGCGTCGCGATCGCTCGCGCGCTTGCCAAATCCCCGCGTGTCCTTTTGCTCGATGAACCGCTCAGTAACTTAGACGCCCGCTTACGTTTACAAACCCGCGAAGAAATCAAACGCATTCAACGCGAGACCAAAGTCACGACCATCTTCGTTACCCATGACCAAGAAGAAGCGATGTCGATTTCCGACTTCATCGTCGTCATGGATAAAGGCCTCGTCCAACAAATCGGCGAGCCGCAGAATGTCTATGATGAACCCGCCAACCTTTTCGTCGCCAAGTTCTTAGGCGTTCCCGCCATTAACATCTTTAACGGCGAGATTAAAGATGGCGTCTTACTCCTCAATGGCAAAGAATTCGATAAAGGTTATGATGCCAAAAAAGGCGATCGCCCGGTTTTCATCGGCGTCCGTCCCGAAAGCTTCAACCTGGATCCCGCGATTAAGAGCAAAGTGCCCGTCATGGTCAGTTTCATCGAACACATTGGCCGCGATATCTCCGTCGTTGGGGAAATTGCCGACCAGAAAGTCAAAGCCCGCGTCATCGTTCCCGTCGAACTCAGCCATCATATTGCCGCTGAACAGGTTGATTTCAGTGCAAAGCGGTTCTACGTTTTCGAAACGTCCGGCGAGAGGATTAAATAATGCTTGAAGAGAAGAAGGACGGTTGGAAAGCGGCGCTTGCACTGACGCCTGCCATGATCTTCCTTATCGCCTTCATGTTTTTCCCGATTGTCTATACTTTCACGTTGTCCTTTATGGAAGGGTTCCGCTGGAAATCCGGCGCCATGCTCTGGATCTTCGGTAACTGGTATACCTTGTTCCCATCGTTAAAAAACTATGCCGACGTCTTAACCGACCCTGTCTTTCAGTTGGCGCTTAAGAATACGGCCACCCTGGTCATTATCTCCGTTCCGCTAACCATCACGATCAGCTTGCTCATCGCGGTGTCCCTGAACGGCATTAAAAAATTAAAGGGTCTCTACCAAACGATTTTTTTCTTACCGTACGTCACGAATGCCATTGCGTTAGGCATGGTCTTCAACGTCATGTTCGGTTCGACGAATTCCGGTCTCATCAATCAACTCATTATTCTCTTAGGCGGCGACCCACAGGTGTGGCTCGCGGCCGTTGGCGGTTCTCACTTCAACATGGGCATCGTCATCATCGTCTATTCCGTCTGGGAAGGCATTGCCTTCAAGATCCTCGTCTTTATGAGCGGTCTTGCCAGCATCGATAAACAATATTACGATGCCGCCCGTGTCGACGGAACCAGCCGAGGACGGATTTTCGCGCGTATCACCGTCCCGCTCTTGTCTCCGCAAATCCTCTATATCACGATTACCTCATTCATTGGGGCATTTAAAGCCTATTCAAGCGTTATCTCACTATTCGGCGCTGGCGCCTACAACTTTGGCGGCATCACCGGCAAATCATGGATTACCGTTGTCGGCTACATCTATATCGCCATGCGCGATAGCAAGACCGCTCGGGCCGCCGCCGGTAGCATCGTTCTTCTTTGCATCATCCTTCTCATTACTGTCTTACAGTTCTGGGTGAGCAAGAAGCGCGTGCACTATTAGGGAGGGGAACATTATGGCAGAAGAAAGAGAAGTTTACTTCGCCGATGAAAAGGCCCTTCGCCGTTACAAGGCCCTTAAAATCGTCAATAAAGTTGTCCTTTACGGATTCCTTACGCTCGTCGCCTTATTCATGCTGATCCCATTCTATTGGATGTTATCGACCTCGCTCAAGACCAGTGATGAATTATCGCTGGAATTAACGACCGGTATTGTCCATTTCTATCCGCATGAGATCACGTTCGCGAACCTCGGGGCCATCTTTAATACCTCGGGATCCGCCAACTTCGGCCGTTACTATTTCAACACGATTCTCGTCGCCCTTGTCTCGACCGGCATCACGATTATCACGACCATCCTCTCAGCCTTCGCCTTTGCCCGTCTTAACTTCAAAGGCAAAGAAGTCATCTTCACGATCTTACTCGCGACGATGATGATTCCGGGCGAAATGATGGTTATCACCAACTACCAGACGGTTTCTGTCCTCGGTTGGCGCGATACCTACTCGGCGTTGATCTTCGTTCACTGCGTGAGCGTCTTCTATATCTTCTTCTTACGGCAGACCTTCCAGCAAATCCCGAACGAGCTCTATTTAGCGAGCAAAGTCGACGGATACGGGGACTTCGCTTATCTGCTCAAGATCATGATCCCGATTGCCTTACCGACCATCGTCACGATCATCATTCTGGGTGTCATGGGTTCCTGGAACGCCTATGTGTGGCCGACGTTAGTCACCGAAAGCCAGAACATGCGCTTGGTGGCCAACGGCTTAATGTCCATCTTCCAAGATGCGGCCTACTCACAGCCGGAGTTCAATAACATCAAGATGGCGGCCTCCGTGGTCGTGACCTTGCCGTTACTCATCTTCTTCATTATCTTCAAGAAATACATCATGCGCGGCGTCAGCCGTAGCGGTATCAAAGGTTAGGTATCTACACCCCAAAGCGGGGTGTCTATATAAAAAAAGGAAAGGAAATTATATGAAAAAACTTATCAGATTAAGTGTCATGACGGCAGCATTAATGCTGATCGGCTCATCCATCAGCGGATGCAGCAACGTCCCAAGCACTTCCAGCAGCTCAAGCGCTACTGGGTCGAGCAGCGATACCGGTTCATCCGGCGATTCATCTTCCGAGACTCCTTATGTCAATCCGGCAGTCCAACTTCCGGAAACGATGGCGTTACCCGAATTCAATGCTGCGTATACACCTGAGGCTCCGATCGAGATTAATCTCTGGACCGGCTTCGGCGCCGCCGTCAGCGCGAACATCGATACCGGCATCGCCGAATTCGAAGCGGCCTATCCGAACATTGTCGTGACCCACACCTCCAAAGGCGGTTACGATAACCTTCAAAAGGCCATTAACCTGTCCATTACCTCGAACACTTACCCGAACGTTGCCGTCGGCTATCCTGACCACTTCGCCGGATACATCGACAGCCAAATCCAGTATGCCCTTGATCCATTCATCGAAAACCCCGAATACGGCGTTGACATGGAGGATTATGTCGCTGACTACATCAATGAAAACAGAACTTTCTTATTCAAAGATGCCGCCAAGACCAATGGCTATACCTTAGGCTTACCATTCAACAAATCCACCGAAGTCATGGTTTATAACGAAACCTTCTTCAACTGGGCCGCGACCAAGGATGCTTCTATCGTCATCCCGGAAACCTGGGAAGAAGTGAGCGCCATCGGCATCAAGATTATCAACCTCTTGACCACAGGCGCTTATTTCGGTCATAAGATCGATACTCTCGGCAACAAGAATGATGCCGCTACCGGCACCAGCGTGCTCATCGATTTATCGACGATCACCGCCGACAACTTCTATCCGTTCTCCTATGACTCACAGAGCAACTTCTTCATCTCGCTCGTCCGTCAATGGGGCGGTCAATACACCGAAATGGGACCCGATAGTTCCACCGGTTACGCGATGTTCGATAACGCTCAGACCGTTGAAGCCTTGACGTTCGTTAAAGGCTTATACGATTCACACGTCCTTGGCATCCCGGTCACATGGGGCGAAACATCTTATTGCTCCATTCCGTTCAAATCAATCAAATCCGTCATGACCATCTCCTCGTCCGCCGGCGTTTACAACAACGTCCCGGCCGGCGATGCGTTCCAGATTGGCGTTTCAACTGTCCCGTACCATCAAGGTGGCGTCAAAACCGTCATCTCGCAAGGCACGAATATGTGTATCTTCAAAACGACCGAAGCCGCCAAAGCCTTGGCTTCATGGCTCTTCGTCCGTTACATGACGACCACCTATAACGGCACCTTCGCGATGGATTCCGGCTACTTCCCGGTCACTTACTCCGGACTGAATGCCCCAGCCTATCAAACCTACATTAACCTGACTGAAGAAAGCGCATCGAACTTAAGCAAAATCCACGCTGCCAAAGTCAACTTTAATGACTACTCGAACTTAAGCGCCGGTTGGTCTAAATTCGTAGACCCAGGCTTCGTCGGTTCTTCGACCATCCGTGAACAAGCGGGCTATATTATCCCAATGCTTTTCTACGGTGATGAAACCACGACCTATCCGCAAGGCGCGATCGACTATGCCATGTCACAACTTGGCGACTACATCAAACCTGAATAACACAGTATCGTTCGTCTACCCTTAGAAAGTTGGTAAATTCGATGAAAAAATTGTCTTTATTAATTTCGAGTTTGGCGATTCTTGCCACAGCCCTCGTCGGCTGTGGCGAGACGTCGTCCTCGAGTTCCTCGTCCGAAATCGTCTCCTCCTCGAGTTCCTCGTCCGAAGTCGTATCGTCGTCCTCATCCTCGGAAGTTTTAACGCCCGCGGATTTGAATACCGATGTGACCGACGCGTTCCGCTTTACTGCGGATTATACGGGCAAGAACTTCATGGCCGACGGTATCGGCGAAGTCTATCTGAAATCTAACACCGACGGCGATACGGCGGCTTTCTATACGAAAGCGGACCATACCGAATCAGTGAAATGCCGTTTCCTCGGCATTAACACTCCGGAGTCCACCGGCAAAGTACAGCCGTGGGGCAACGCCGCGAGCACGTTTACCAAAACCAAACTCTTGGATGCCACGAAAATCGTTATCATCAATGACGTTTCTGTCTTTGGCCAGCTGGATAGTTCCGGCGGCCGGTATCTTGGTTTCGTTTGGTATATCCCAAGCACCGGGACTGAATTCCGTTTGCTCAACCTTGAGTTGGTTGAACTGGCGTATACGCAGAACCTGATGTTTGATCATTCCGAAATCTGCGATTATTTCGATGCCTTCCAACTTGCCGGTGCCCATGCGGAAGCCTGCCACGCTAAAATCTTTGGCGAAGTCGATCCGTCCTTTGACTACTCCGGACAGATTTACGCCGTATCGATTCGTTTCTTACGCGCCAATTACGGCGTTGAAGCCGCGCTCAAAGATTACGACGGCAATACTGTATATGAAGACGACGGCGTGACTCCGCAAACAGTCACCATCACCAATTCAACCGAGCTCCGCGTGCGTGTCATTATCGTCGGCGTCATCGCCAACAATATCGTGGTGCGCGACGTCACGGATCCGGATCCAATCAGCGGTGAATATGCCAGCGTCTATTGCTTTACTCAGTACCGCGATACGCCTTATCACAAAATCGGCGACATCGTCCAGTTCTACTGCAAAGCCACGGTTTACATGGAAAACGTCCAACTGACCGATCCGGAATTAAGCACATACAGTGCCAAATATCCTTATCAGTTATTGGCGCGGACCACCAACCCTGAATACGCGAATATTGTCGCCACCAATGGTTGGTCAAGCGATGCCGAACCGGTGGTCGTTAACCCGGTCGACGTGACCGCCTCGACGTACTTTGCGCCACGCAACGGTTACTACATCACGACGCAGCTTACGATTCGTAGCGGCGTGAACGAAACACCCGACGATCTCCATGGTGACTTCTGGACCAAAGACGCAAGCGGCAACCTGACGGTTTACGCTTATGTGGCCGGTACGACAGTCAAACTTGGCATCCGTGAAGACTCTGGAGTCTATCCATATGTCGATTACACGGCGTTCCAAGCCAACCATACCTATACGATTGCCGGCTATGTCTCTGCCTATTACGAAGACTATCAGTTACAAATCTTTAACGGCGTGACCGTTACAGAAGTTTTATAACAAAAGGGGAAAACTATGAAAGCACTCACAAAACTATCGTTCTTACTTGTTTTGTCGCTCGGCGTGTTGGCTGGCTGTAACACCACAAGCAGCAGTCTCAGCTCGAGTAGCGAAGAAGTTTCGAGCAGCGAGGAAATCGTTTCCAGCAGCGAAGAAGTTTCTAGCGAAATCATCTCCAGCAGCGAAACTATCGTCGATTATGCCGCTTTGGCGCTCACTTCCGCCATTTGCCTCAACGACATGAACGGCAGCAAAATCCTTCCGTCCACGACCCCGATGCTCTATGCCTCTGGCATTGACCTACTCAATCAAGTCGTGATTCACGGCGCTGATGACATCGACCACACGGTCATCCTCACTTGGGTGTCCGATAACGATGCCAACTGGACCATTACCGACAGTACTGACCTCACTTACAAGATTGCCCTTCCGGTGCGCCCACTCTCGACGGCCGAGGATGTGCTTGCCACTTGGTCAGTCACTGCGACTGAAGGCGAATTCATCGCTGAAATCGACTTCCATTTCACGCTCGTGAAAATGACGCCTGAACAAGAATTCGGCTTACCGCTCACCCCGATGGCCGACGTTCGCAGCCAAGCCGCGGGCACCAAATTACGGACCCAAGGCTATGTCACTGGGATTTACCCGGATGGCAACGGCTTCTACATGCAAGAGGGCGGCTATGGCGCCTTCATCTATTACGGACAAGGCGTTGCGATCGGTGACTACGTCTCCGTTACCGGCGTTACCTCTTGGTATTCTGGTTTATTCGAAATTTCCCGTAAGTCCGCGACCGATCCATTAATCATCAAGATTATTGCCACCGCGACCGGCGTTTTACCGGAAGTCACGACGATTACCGAAGCCAACTGGAACGCGACCGCGCTTCTTAACAAAGACGGCACGCTCGTCCACGTCGAAGGTTTAGTCTATGTCAGCGGCACCATCATTCCAGGGGTCCACTCGACAATTATGTTCTCGCTTGGCGTGACCAGCATTGCCTGCTATTCCAACTATCACACCAGCCCAGCCAACCAAACAACGATTAAAACGATGCTCGAAGGACTTGTTGCCGGTGATACCTTGACCTATGACGGTCTCCTCACTTGGTACAACGCCCCGCAACTCGGGCCGATCAGCGCCGCCAACTTCACCGTTGTCCACGCCGCTGCCTAAGTGATCCGCAAAGCTCCCGCTAACCCCGGGAGCTTTTCTTTTGGATTACAGAACATTTCAGCAAGTTAATACCTTGAAAATAAGAACGGGATATTGTACTATATACGAGCGCCAGACATGGACCGTTAGCTCAGCTGGTAGAGCAGCTGACTCTTAATCAGCGGGTCACAGGTTCAATCCCTGTACGGTTCACCATCGCAAATCGATCCCCGAATCCGGGGATTTTTTATTAGTTCTGTAAACTTTGTTGTACAAAAACATAAATATCACTAAAATGAAACTAGAGGCAGCACTATGAACACACCATCCCTATCCAAATTACAGAAATTCGTCGCGGCGATCAAACGCATCAAAAGTAAGTTTGTCACCAGCGAGACGCTTTCCCGCGAAGTCGGGCTTTATCCGGAAAGCATCAACGAGACCTTATCCTTCTTTGACCCATTAGTCATGATGGATTTTACCTATGACTTACGCGGTCTTCTCCCCGTCATCGAAAAGTACATCGAGGAAGAAGAAAGCAAGAAGACCCCGAAACCAACCGCCGAACGCGTCACCAAAAAGAAAATGCTGAAGTATGAATCCATCAGTGAATTTATCTATGAAAAGATGACGACCGGCGGATTCCTTGACAAGAACGCTGCTCTCACCGACGTAGAACTCCGCGGTTTGAAGCGCCTCATCACTGACGAACAAGCCAAACGCAAAGCCACTAAACGAAAAAAATAAATAGGAGACATATTTATGAATAAAGTACGTAAAGCCGTCATCCCGGCCGCCGGTCTTGGGACACGATTTTTGCCCGCGACCAAAGCGGTTCCTAAGGAAATGCTTCCTCTCGTCGACATCCCGACGATTCAAGTCATCGTCCAGGAAGCCCTCGATAGCGGCATTGAAGAGATCCTTATCATCAGCAACAGCAAGAAAACAGCCCTAGAGCATCATTTTGGGCGTGATTTGGCGTTCGAGGAACATTTACGCCAAACAGGCAAGAACGAGCTTGCAGACCAGCTTAAAGCGATTGGGACGATGGCGAACATCACCTTCATCTATCAGGAGAATCCTAAAGGCTTAGGTGATGCGGTCTTATATGCGGAGAAATTCGCATCCGGAGAACCTTTTGCGGTGCTTCTCGGAGACGACGTGGTGGTAAATCGTACCGGCAAACCGGCATTGCTTCAGTTGATTGAGGCCTTTGACAAAGTCGGTGGATCCGTTCTCGGCGTCCAAACGGTCCCCGAACAAGATGTCTGCAAATATGGGATCGTGACACCATCCAGCGAAGGCGAAGTCCTTTCGCGGTTAACGCAGATCATCGATATGGTCGAAAAGCCCAAAGTCACGGAAGCGCCGTCGCGCCTCGCCGTCCTGGGACGTTATGTCTTCACCAATGACATCTTTAAATACTTGAAAGTGACCCCGATTGGCAAGGGCGGAGAAATTCAGCTCACTGACGGGATTAGACTCCTGAATAAAAAACAAAAAGTCTATGCCTATGATTTCATGGGCGAACGTTACGATGTCGGGGATAAATTCGGTTTCGTGAAAGCGACCATCGACTTCGCGCTCGACCGGGCAGATTTGAAAGATAAAGTCGAAGCTTATCTGAAAGTGCTTACCAAACGCGTAAAATAGCTTTTACTATGTAAAGGCATGAAATTGAAAGTTGAAAAATCGTGCTATTACGATATACTTAGAGTGTTCTAAAAATGGAGGTCCATATGGAAATAAAAAAATCGTTCTTATCCGTTGATGGTAATACAGCAGCCGCATTGGCCAGCTATAATTTCACGGAAGTGGCGGGTATCTACCCAATCACTCCGTCTTCACCCATTCCGGAGCTAGTCGATGTCTATGCCCAACAAGGCAAAATCAACTTCTTTGGCAGCAAAGTCAAAGTCGTGGAAATGCAATCCGAAGGCGGCGCGGCCGCAGCGGTGCATGGTGCCTTACAAGCCGGCAGTTACGCTGCAACGTATACCGCTAGCCAAGGCTTACTCTTAATGATTCCGAATATTTATAAGATGGTCGGCGAATTACTCCCAGGTGTCATTCACGTGGCGGCCCGCGCGATCGCGACCCGCGCACTTTCAATCTTTGGCGATCACCAGGACATTTATGCGGCACGTCCGACTGGCATTGCCATGATTTGCTCGCACTCTGTCCAAGAAATCGCTGACTTGACCCCAGTTGCCCACTTAGTGGCGATGGAAGCCGAATCCCCGATTATTTCCTTTTTCGATGGATTCCGTACCAGCCACGAAGTCCAAAACGTTGAATTCATCGATGATGCCGAGTGGAAAAAATTACTTCCCCTCAAGCAGATTGAAGAATTCCGCGCTCGTGCCTTGAACCCGCATGGCCATGCTGTCACGCGCGGTGGCGCCGAAAACGGCGACATCTACTTCCAAGGCCGCGAAGCCCAAAATTTACACAACGAACATATTCTCGCCGTTGCCGAGAAATACTTTAAAGAAGCGACCCGCCTGACCGGACGCGAATACGCTCCGTTCACCTATTACGGCGCCAAAGATGCCGATCGCATCATCATCGCCATGGGTTCCATCACCGAAACCACGCACGAGGTCATTGACGCTTTAATCGCTAAAGGCGAAAAAGTCGGCATGGTCAAAGTGCATCTTTATCGTCCGTTCTCCGCGAAGCACCTTGTCAAAGTAATCCCATTAACCGCAAAGAAAATTGCCGTCCTCGACCGCACCAAAGAAATCGGCGCGCCGGGCGAACCGCTTTATATGGATGTCGTTGCCGCTCTTGAACAAGAACATCGCCAAGTCCCGACCATCGTCGGTGGCCGCTATGGCTTGTCCTCCAAAGACACCCAACCGAAGCAAGTCAAAGCCGTTTATGACTTTCTCAATGCCAAACCGTGGAATAGTTTCACGATTGGTATTGTCGATGATGTCACGCATCTCTCAATCCCAGTGGATGAAGACTTCCACATCAAGGCTGATTATGCCTCTTGCTTATTCTATGGTTTAGGTAGCGATGGCACCGTTTCTGCCAACAAATCGTCAATCAAAATCATCGGTGACGAGACGCACCAATATGCCCAAGCTTACTTCGAGTACGATTCCCGTAAATCGGGCGGCGTCACCCGCAGCCACTTGCGTTTTGGCCCGAGCCCAATCCGGTCTACCTATTACGTCCAGAAAGCTGACTTCATCAGCTGCTCACTGGATAGTTACGTATTCAACTTCGACATGCTTCGCTTCATTAAGGAAGGCGGCACGTTCCTCCTCAACACTAACCTCAGTGACGTTGACTTAGTTAAAGCTCTCCCAAACCGCGTCAAATATCAATTAGCGACCAAGAAAGTCAAATTCTACATTATTGACGCCAACAAGATTGCCGAAGAAATCGGCATGGGCCGTCATACCAATACGATTCTCCAATCCAGTTTCTTCTACCTCAACCCATCGATTCTTCCTTACAAGCAAGCGGTCAAATGGATGAAGGAATTCGCTTATAAGTCCTATGCCAAAAAAGGCGAAGAAATCGTTGCCATGAATAACAAGGCGATTGATAGCGGTGCTGAGGGACTCCACGAAATCGTTGCGGACCCAGCATGGGCAAAATTACCGTCAATTCGCGTCCGTAAATCACATGAAGACGAATATTTTGACACGTTCGTCGAACCAATCGTTACCATGGAAGGCGACGATTTGCCGGTGAGCAAATTCACGCAATTCGAACTTCTTGACGGAACGATGGAAAACAACATCACCTTCAAAGAAGAACGCAGTATCGCAGACAAAGTCCCGCATTGGACCAAAGAAAATTGTATTCAATGCAACCAATGCGCCTTCGTCTGCCCGCACGCCACCATCCGCCCGTTCCTTCTCGATGAGAAAGAAGTGGCTGATGCTCCTGAAATCATCAAGGGCGAGTTCCTCGATGCGATGGGACCAAGCGTTAAAGGTTTGAAATTCCGCATTCAAGTCTCCCCGAAGAACTGTGTCGGCTGCGCGGTGTGCGCGGTCCAATGCCCAGGCAAGGGTGGCAAGAAAGCCCTCGAAATGGTCGACGCCAAGACGGAATTCCCGCTCGAAGTCGCGGCCAACTATTTATACAAGCATGTCACCTATAAGTCCGACAAATTCCCACTCAATACCGTTAAAGGCGCTGGTTTCTTAATGCCTTACATGGAAGTTTCGGGCGCTTGCGCAGGATGCGGTGAAACCCCATATTATCGTTTGACCAGCCAACTCTTCGGCAAGGACCTTCTCATCGCAAACGCGACCGGTTGTTCCTCCATTTACTCTTCATCCACTCCGCTGACCCCATTCTGCACCGATAAGAACAACGAAGGTGTCGCCTGGGCCAACTCCCTATTTGAAGATAACGCCGAATATGGTTACGGGATGAGAATCGCGACCGATCACAAGCTTGGCCAAATCATCTCTATTTTAGAAGATAACAAAGCTGCGGTCGAACCAGAGCTACAAGAATTAATCACCAAGTATATCGCCAACGTCAAAGACCGCGATGTCGTACGGACTTTCTTACCGGAACTCCTCGCTAAAATCAAGGCCTCGAAGAACGAAGCGATTAAGGAATCCCTCAAATTTGAGCGCGATTTCCTGGACAAATCGGTTTGGATTATCGGTGGCGATGGCTGGGCGTATGATATCGGCTTCGGTGGCTTAGACCATGTCTTGGCCAGCGATGAAGACGTCAATATCCTTGTCCTCGATACCGAACTCTATAGCAATACCGGCGGTCAAGCGAGCAAGTCCTCGCAAACCGGTTCAATCAATAAGTTCACGGCCGGCGGCAAAACGCAAGCCAAGAAGAACTTAGCGACTATCGCCATGTCCTATGGGCACGTCTATGTCGCACAAGTCGCGATTGGTGCCAACTACATGCAGACTGTCAAAGCCATCAAGGAAGCCGAAAGCTACCATGGCGGCCCGTCAATCGTCATCGCTTACTCGCCATGCATTAACCACGGCATTAAAGGTGGACTCTCGATTGCTACGCTGGTCGAAAAAGGCGCTGTCGAAAGCGGCTACTTCCCAATCTTCCGTTACGATCCACGCTTAGAAGGCGTTGAAGGCAAGAGCCCTCTCACCCTCGACTGCAAAGAACCAGACTTCACCAAGTTCCGTGACTTCGTGATGAGAGAAACGCGCTTCAACATGCTCCCGATCATTAATCCGGAACATGCGGAAGAACTACTCGTTAAGAGCGAACATCTTGCCAAGTACCGTTGGGAACATATCAAGAAGTTCGGCTTATAGTCTAAAACACTCTTCAAGTGAAAAAAACCACGATTTGCTATGCATTTCGTGGCTTTTTATTTGAGTTCAACGCGGTATTTATGGATATAGCAACATGGTCCCATCCGTTGTTTTGAGATTCGTAATCCAGGGTCTCCGGCATCGTCTTCGCGGTTAACGTAGAGGATTTTTTCGTCTTTATACATATCGAGGAATGACCACCGGTTATAGTCGCTTGCCCCTTCGACGTTATCGACGCGTTTTTCAAAGTTGACATAGAGCATCGAACCAATCACTTCGCCCATAGAGAACGCCACCGGAACGTCATCAGCATAGAGAATGCCACCGATGAAAGGCAACTTGTCATAGAGGTCGATGGCTAAGAGGTTGTGCAAATCATCATCAAGCCGTCCGGGTTTTTTTACGGTTTGACCGGAAATGATTTTCTTTAAGTCATCTCTGTGCGCAAGCGTAATCTTTTCATAACGGTGATTGGGATTGTCCTTGAGAAAACGGTTGATATGGTTCCGCATATAGGCTTTATGCTTACCGTGAAGTCCTAGCAAGTCTTGGTAAGTATAAACATAATCAAAGTCGTCAGGAATAAGTGTTTTTTCTAAGGAATCGAATTCGCCAATTTTGCTTTCCGGAACATACATCAAAGTACAAGGTCGTGTAAGTTGTGCAAGGATTTTGCTGGGATTTTTTCCAATAGGGTAAGAGTAATAAACATGGTCATGCGGGCTTTTTCCCCGGAAGATTATCGTGTCGTCTTCTTCGTAATAATAAAGGTCATATTCATCCGCCCACAATAAAAGAATCCCAATCGTGAAGTTCGATTCCGAGAAATCACTGAGATGGGTGCAGTGCAGTATGTGAGGGACAGTTTCAAGCGTGACTTTTTTAAATTTCATGAGGTACAAGGAAGACCCGTGATAGAGGTGGACCTGACTCCTAATCGTTATTATATAGTTGTTTGGTTTTTTTACAAAGTCAGACACCTAAAGAAAATAATAAAAAAATAAACACCGACGGGCCGGTTACGGTATTCGTCGGTGTTTTGCGAATATTATTGTTTGTCGCCGAGCTCGAGGGCTTTCGCGTTAATCGGGAGGAGATGTTCTTTTTTCTCTCCGAAGAAATGCTTGAGAGCGAGAAGAATGGTTTCGTGGTCAAACAGTTTTAAGTGCTTAAGGTAAGTTCCGAGAAGCACGATATTCATGACTTTCGGTTGCCCGAGTTCTAACGCGAGATCCGTCGCTTTAATACCCTTCATTTCATAACTGGCTTTTTCAACTGAAGGAATTAAAGAGGCATTGTAGATAAGGTAGCCATGTTCCTTGACTGAATTTTTAAATTTCAGATAGGACGGTTCATTTAAGACAATCAAGTCGTCGGAAAGATTAAATACCGGCGAGTAGATCGGCCCATCCGAGATTGTCACTAGGCAGTTGGCGGTGCCACCTCGGGTTTCCGGTCCATAGGTCGGGACGAACACGGTATATAGACCTTTTAAAGTGGCGCTGTAAGCGAGTAATTCGCCAAGAAGCATAACCCCTTGGCCGCCGAATCCGGCGATGCGAATGGTTTTAATCATGGTTGATGTCCTTAAAGACGCCAAGTTTATAAGTCTTGGTCATCGTGTTATCGATCCATTCCATGGATTCTACAGGCGTCATGCCCCAGTTGACAGAGCAAGTGGAAAGAATTTCGACCATCGTGAAACCTTTCTTTTCAATTTGATAAGTGAAAGCTTTCTTAATGGCGGCTTTTGCTTTACGGACAGCGGCGGGGCTTGTCACGGTAACACGTTCGAGATACGCGACGCCATCGATTTGGCTAAAGATTTCGGAAATCTTGATTGGGTTGCCTTGCATTAAGTGGTCTCTGCCGCCTTGTGAGGTGGTGGTCTTTTGCCCTTCGAGCGTGGTCGGAGCCATTTGTCCACCGGTCATGCCGTAAATCGCGTTATTGACGAAGATTACGGTAATGTTTTCACCACGGTTTGCGGCGTGAATCGTTTCCGCGATACCGATAGAGGCTAAGTCACCGTCGCCTTGATAGGTGAAAACGACGCGGTCAGGTAGGACTCTTTTAATTCCGGTCGCTTCCGCGCAAGCGCGGCCGTGTGGGACTTGTTGGAAATCACATTCGAAATAATCATAAGCAAAGACACTGCAACCGACGCTAGCGACACCAACGGTATTGTCAAGCACACCCATTTCCTCGAGGACTTCGGCAACGAGTTTGTGGATGAGACCATGCGTGCAGCCTGGGCAGTAATGGGTTTTCTTAGGAGTTAACCCTTTGGATTTTTGATATTTAATCATATGCGCACCCACTTTTTAAAGTTTTCAATGGCGTCACGGATTTCTTCGGGTTCAATGACGACGCCGCCTGTGCGGCCGTAGAAAGCGACTGGGAATCGGCCTTTATTGGCAATCTCGACATCATCGATCATTTGACCAAGACTCATTTCCGTGACTAAGATGCCACGGCAAGTCGCGGGAATTTTGTTAAATGCTTCTTTTGGGAACGGCCAAAGCGAGATGGGACGGATCATCCCAACGTTTATGCCTACTTCTTTGAGGCTGACAATCGCGCTTCGGGCAATCCGGGCGACTGAGCCGTAAGCGACGATGACATAATCTGGATGTTCCATATTGATGAGTTCGTATGAGACTTCGTTACGTTTCACTTTGTCATATTTGGCTTGGAGATCAAGATTGTGATTTTCAAGTTGCGTCGGGCTCAGAGACAAGCTCGAAAGCGTGTTGCGGCCAGCATGGTATTTTGTGCCGATGGTGGCCCAGTCTTTCTTTGGTAAAACTCTTTGTTTCACTGGTTGATCTAGGTCAACGGATTCCATCATTTGGGCAATTAAGCCATCGATCAGAATCATCACTGGATTCCGGTAAATATCAGAGATATCGAGGCCTTCTTTGATTAAATTGACAGTTTCTTGGATGGATTCTGGAGCAAGAACGATGACGTGATAGTCACCATTGCCGCCGCCACGGGTCGCTTGGTAATAGTCCGACTGTGACGGTTGAATCCCGCCGAGGCCCGGTCCGCCACGCATGACGGAAACGATGAGGCAGGGGATTTCAGAACCGCATAAATAGCTGATGGCTTCTTGCTTTAACGCGATTCCGACGCTGGAAGAAGAGGTCATTGACCGTTTTCCGGCTCCGGCCGCGCCGTACACCATGTTGATGGCGGCAATCTCCGATTCGGCCTGAACAAACACTTTGCCGGCTTCCGGTAAATATTTGCTCAAATATTCAGGAATCTCGTTTTGTGGAGTAATGGGGTAACCGAAGTAAGCGTCAACACCCGCTTTGACGGCGGTTAACGCGATAGCTTCGCTCCCTTTTAATAATTTTTTACTCATCGTTGGTTTCCACCTTTATGACTGAATCAGGGCACATCATAGCGCAGAAGGTGCAACCGATGCACTTGCTGATATCGGTGACTTGGACGAGCGCATAGCCGGCTTTATTCATCCGGGTCGGGTCTGTTTTCAAGATTTTGACAGGACAAAAATGGATGCAAACGCCACAGCCTTTGCATGCCTCATTGTCGAAGGTCAGTAAATATTTTTTCACAGGAGCCTCCTTATTTTTTAATGTAGTTGGAATGGACGTTTCTTACGCTTTCGATACGGTTTTGAGCAAACACTTGAGCGGCGAGTTGAGTGGAAATCTTCTCTTCATCGGCGATTTTGAAGATTTCGAGCAAGCGGCCATAAATCATTTTAACTTCGGCCATAACGTTTTCTTTCTTATATCCGATCAGTTCGTGGTAGACGTTGATGATGCCACCGGCATTCATGACGAAGTCGGGAGCGTAGAGGATACCGCGGTCGCGGATCATCTTGCCATGGACATCTTCATCAAGAAGCACGTTATTGGCTGTGCCGGCGATAACTTTGGCTTTGATTTGCGGAATGGTGTCGTTATTGAGAACGCCGCCAAGGGCGCACGGGACGAATACGTCAACATCCAAACCGAAGATTTTTGCGGGTTCGACGAATTCGACTTCCGGATGTTCTTTTTTCATGCGTTCGATATGCTTTGGGTTTAACTCAGAAAAGTAAATCTTTTTGGCGCCTTCCTCAATGAGATGTTGAATGAGGAAATAACCAGTCTGACCAGCGCCTTGGACGGCGTAGGTGTATTTTGAGATATCTTCGTTTCCAAATTTGTATTTTAAGGAGGCTTTGAGACCATAGAAAGCGCCGAGCGCGGTCATCGGGGATGGGTTCCCGGATTTACCTTCAAGGCCGACCACATAATCTGTTTCCATGTGGATGAAGGCCATGTCGCTGGTGGAGGTATTGACGTCTTCTGCGGTGATGTACCGGCCGTTCAACGATTGAACGTAACGGCCTAACGCACGGAAGTAAGCTTCGGATTTAACTTTGCTGGGATCGCCGATGAGAACGGTTTTTCCGCCTCCGAGGTTTAAGCCTGCCGCAGCTGCTTTGTAGGTCATCCCACGCGCTAGGCGCAGGCAATCCATTAAAGCTTCGTCTTCAGAATCGTAATTCCAGATACGTGTTCCGCCGAGAGCGGGACCAAGGGTGGTGTTGTGGATGACCGTGATTCCTTTTAATCCGGTCGTCTTGTCATAGAAGTGGACAACTTGTTCATAACTACCTTTTGACATGTATTCGAACACTTTGAAATCACTCATTTTTGTTCTCCTGGTGGTTTTGGTGGACCTTTTTTATTATACTATGATTTTTGATTATGTTTAGTCACATTTTGGTTATTTGTCGAAAAAAATGTAAGCGCTTCGATTCCATCGACAAAAACCATCGACAAAAAGATTAAAAAAGTGAACCATTTTTAAAAAAGAAAATTATAAATGTATGAATTTTTGTATTGAAGTGGTATCTTTATGTTGTAGGCAAATGAATTGTAGCCTACTTAAGTAAAGACTTAAAAAACATTCAGAAAGGTATATGGTTCTCAAATGAAAGGCACTGTAAAGAATTTCAACAAAGACAAAGGCTTCGGCTTCGTCACGACTGAAGACGGCAAAGACGTCTTCTTCCATTATTCTGCGATTCAAGATTCACCAAAAATCGCTTCAATCGGCGAAAAAGTTGAATTTGATGTCGAAGAATCCCCACGCGGCCCACGCGCTTCAAATCTTCGCAAGATTTAATTAGCAAAACCGCAAACTAAAAGTCGCATCGGCGACTTTTTTATTTGCCCAAAATTCAGATAATTCCTTCGATTCATTCGGCAGAAGGAGTGTTATAATGGCGGTGCTACCGACGATTTCAAAGAAAGAAAGTGAACCTTATGAAATGGGTAACCAGAGAAAAAGCCCACGTTGACCGCGTCGCTTGTCCTTGGCTGATAAAAAACTTTGTCGATCAAGACGCTCAGTTCGTCTTTGTCCCCAGAAATACCGACCCCGCCTCGATTACCGAAGGCACGCCCTTCGACATGAAAGGCGTGGAATTGGGCCATCATGGCGATGAATGCTCGTTCGACGCCATCATGAAAAAATACAACCTGACGAAAGACCCGGCGCTTCGTAAGATTCAGGAAATTGTCCGTTTGGCCGATACCGACCGGGAAAACGAAAACCCCGTCTCATGGACCCTTGAAATACTAGCGACCGGTTATGGGCTGATCACTAAAAATGATCACGAGACACTTGAAAAAGAATTCTATCTCTATGATGCGTTATACGCGTATTATAAAAATCACGATAACCAAAAATAAAACATGAAAAAAGGCCTCACCGTGAGGCCTTTTCATTTAATACAATCGAACGCTCGTATTAGATTTTAAGCTTTTTGAAGAGAAAGAACTTGAGAAAATCAATAACAACCGCGAAGACGACGGATAGGCCCAACGTGATGAATACGGCAATCATGCTTACTGGCGTAATGACGAGACCGAAAATACCCAGTAAAACGAAGAGGATAATGGCTGAAATGTTGATGAGCAATAGAAATTTATTGGGTATCGATGACCAAAAGTGCCGGCGTTCACGCACGATTAAAATACGGAATTGCGTATTAAAGACGAGACTCAGAAGAACGAGTGTCGTGATTTCTGTTAATCCCAAATTGAAAAACTGCTTGCCGATGAACACAATCAGCAAATCCTCCAGCGCGAAAAAGATTCCCAAAATCAACGACGCCGCGGTGATGTTTTTAACATCCCATTGGTTGGGCTTGGCGCTTGGCGTGACATTATCGGTGGCGATAGACATCGTCACGAAATCATTCGCGAATACGAGTAAGGACATGCCTAAAATAGAAATCACCATATCGTTAAGCCAGAAGAAACCGACCATCAATAAGATCACGACCTCGATGACTTTGATCACTTTATTGATGACCCAAGTCAGCATCCTTTGATAGGTTTCACGGCTGATCTTGATGGCCCCGACAATGGCGCTTAACCCTGGTTCCATCAAAACCACGCTTGCGGAGGCCTTGGCGACATCGGTCGCGTCGCTGACCGCTGTTCCCAGTTCCGCCTGTTTGAGGGCAGGGGAGTCGTTGGCACCGTCGCCGGTCATGCCAACCATGTGCCCACTTTCCTGGAGCAACTTAACGATTTTATATTTGTCTTCGGGAAAGACGCCAGCGAAGCCGTCGCTCTCATTGATAAGCTTAAGTTGTTCATCGTGACTTAAGGCGTTGAGCTCAGCGATGGGGCGAATACGTCCCCCAATGCCGACTTCCGACGCAATTTCGCTTGCGATGGCAACACTATCGCCGGTGAGCATCAGACAGCGGATTCCGAGGTTCTTGATATCCGTGATGAGACGCTTCGAATCCTCACGGGGCGGATCAGCGACCGCAAGCACGCCGACAAGTTCAAAAGTATCGTCTTTACCGATGGCGATAGCGATAGTCCGGGATCCCTTTTTAGAAAAGGTCTCGACGGCCACTTTAAGTTTTGACTGAGTTAAATCGCTTGTATGCGCGCACAAGGCGGCAATCGTATCCACGGCGCCTTTAATGATTTTGTTTGTTTGCCCACGATAAATAACAACGGCTTCGGTCCGCTTGGTGGCGGGACTAAACGGAGCGTAGGATACTCTTTTGTAACTTTCGATATCGGGAATCGTTTTGTTAGCGTAATCGATGATGGCGAGGTCGATAGCGTCCATGCCGCGGGATTGAGAGGCCATCCGCGCTAAGAAAACGACATCAGCGACTTGATGGTCTTCAAATGAGACGGCATCGACGACCGATAACTTGTTTTGGGTAATCGTTCCGGTTTTATCAAAACAGAAAATATCGATGGAAGCTGCGTCTTCGATCGCCGTCAGTTTGGTGACTAAAGCGCCATGTTTGGATAATTCGGTGGCGCCGACGGCTTGGACGATGGTTAAAACCGCGGGCAGGGCGACCGGGATGGCGCCAATGAGAAAGATGGCGACGAACGAAATGATAAAGAGCACGTCTTTATGGAGATAAATGGAATATCCGGCAACGATCACCGAGGCGATGATGCCAATGTATAAAAGGTATTTGACGATGGTAAACATGATTTCGGCTTGTTTGGATTTCGGATTGGCGATTTTAACGAGTTCAACCGTTTTTCCAAAAAAGGTTTTGGCCCCGGTATTGACAATCAGGCATTTGATCTCTCCGCTCTTAATCATCGAGCTCGAGTAAACGACTTGGCCTGCGTGGACATCTTTAGGTAAGGATTCACCGGTGAGTGAGGACTCATTGACGGAAGCCTCTCCGTTCACAATATAGGCATCCGCCGGGATTAAATCGCCAAATTTGACATTGATGATATCTCCTGGGACTAAATCTTTCGCCTGCAGCAAAACCCATTTTCCGTCACGGAGGACTTTGGCATTTATTTCCAGTTTCTTTTTTAGCATGGAAACGGCCTTCTGGGAATGATTGGATTGGAGAAAGCCAATGACGGCGTTCATTGTCAGCAAGACAAAAATAATGACGCTTTCGACATAATGATTGAGAATAATCGTGAGCGCGATCGATAATTCCAAAAGCCATGGCATCGGTCCCCAATATCGTTTCAAGAAACCAAGGACGGGATTATTTTTTTTCTCGGTGATTTCGTTATAACCAAAATCACGAATGCGCTTGGCGGTCTCTTCTTCCGTCAAGCCATCTTTCGTGACATTTAACGCTTGCAATGCTTCTTCAAGCGTCATTTTTGAATAGTCGGAAGTGGTTCGTAGTTTAACAGACATGATTTCTTGCCTCGGTTTCTACTGCAAACAATATTATGTCTTCTGCTCTATGAGATTGCAAAGAAAATAACGATTCTATCGCATGCGTGCTTTTATTTATTCACGAAATGATGAGTGGTTGCTAGCCATTTAACGCGGGATTTTCGGCACTATATCAGACAAATGTGGTGGGACAGACAATTGTTATAAAAGTAGTTATTGACATACGCCAATAACGTGATAAGATAAAGGTGCTCTCATCCAAAGAGTCAAAAGCGAGGACACATCCATGGCAAGACCTAATAAGCAAAAAAGAGTTTTTTCGATGCCAAAAGGCCGGTTTTTTTCCTCACTTCCGATGGCTAATCAAGGTACTTCGATTATTCTAGAAATCGAAGAATACGAAACCATCCGATTGATTGATTACCGCGGATTGACTCAAGAAGCGTGCGCTCAACAGATGAACATCGGGCGTGGGACTGTTCAAAGTCTTTATGCCGAAGCGCGTAAAAAAATCGCTCGTTTTATCGTTGAGGGCATCAACCTCCAGATTTCTGGAGGAAACTTCGAACTTTGTGACACGATGAAACAACAATATGCCCAATCGCCAACGCGCGGTGGGCAAGAAAGCAAAGAAGGAAATACACCCATGAAAATCGCAGTAACTTATGATAACGGCGAAGTGTTTCAGCACTTTGGCCAAACCTCGCAATTTAAGATTTATGAAATCGCCGACAATAAAATCGCAAGCTCAACCATCATCGACGCGAACGGCCTCGGCCATGGCGCGTTGGTTGGATTTTTGAAAGATCAAGGGATTACCACCCTCATTTGCGGTGGTATCGGCGCCGGTGCGCGCAATATGCTGACGGAAGACGATATTCAACTCCTTTCAGGCGCTTCAGGAAAAGCTGATGAGCAAGTCGCTTCGTTTTTAGCGGGCAACCTTGCCACCTCCGCCGCGAATGAATGCCATCACCATGAAGGCGAAGCCCATGCCCATTGCCACGGCGGCGAGGGCCATGGAAATTGCGAAGGCGGCGGACACGGCCATTCAAAGTAGTTTTCGCAGCCTCGTTGAATTCCAAGAATTAGTCTTCATTCACACCCCGACAATTATGCTAAAATAATAATATTCGGAGGCTGCCAATGGTTTATTTTGACTATTCCGCCACGACTCCGGTCGATGAAAGAGTGCTTGAATGTTTTGCGAGATGTTCTCGTCAGTTTTTGGGTAACGCTAATTCGGCCCATCGTCTCGGCGTCGAGGCAAAGTCTGCCATCGATCAAGCCATGAGAGACGTTCATACGCTTTTGAAATTAAACCCTGATACGGAAGTCGTTTTCACGAGCGGCGCCAGCGAATCAAGCAATCTCGCGATTAAAGGCGTGGCCGAAAAATATCAAACCAAAGGCAAGCATATCATCACGACCGCGCTTGAACATTCTTCAATTACCGGGCCCATGAACTATTTGGCGCGTCGGGGATTTTCGATTGATTTGGTGAAAACGGGGCCTGACGGTTTAGTCGACCTCGCTGATTTAAAACGTTTGATTACGCCTGACACGATTTTGGTTTCGATCGGTTCCGTTAACAGCGAAATCGGCTTGCGCCAACCACTCGGAGAAATCGCTCGCATTCTTAAAGGCTATCCCAATGTTCTGTTTCACTCTGACGTGACCCAGAGCATCGGCAAAGAAACCCTTGATCTCAATCTGCTTGATTTGGCCAGTTTTTCCGCACATAAGTTTTACGGACTTAAAGGCGTGGGCGTGCTATTACGGAAAAAACGAGTCGCGCTGGAACCGATGATCCATGCCGGTAAAAGTACCAGCGTCTATCGTGGCGGAACCCCGCCTTTGCCGCTCATCGTTTCGACGGCTCTGGCACTTTCTTTAGCGCTCGAGGATGCCGATGCAAAATATAAGAAAGTCGCTGCTTTGAATCATTATGCACGTGAAAGTCTGCAGGCAATCCTAAATCTTCATATCAACAGTAATCTTGACTGCTTGCCCCATATCCTGAACTTTAGTTTTCTCTCGCTGCCAAGCTCGGAAACTATGCGGCTTCTTGCCGAAAAAGATATTTTTGTATCCAACTTTACCGCATGTATGAGCGACAAGGACAAATCGATGTCTGTGTACGCCTTTACGAACGATGAAAAGCTTGCCCATACGAGCATTCGGGTCAGCCTGTCGTGGCTGACGACGGAAGCTGAGATCGATCAATTAGTGAAAGCCCTCATAGAGATCGGAAAGACATTATGAAAATTATCTTGGTGACAGCGATTTGGTGTCCCAGCTGTCTTATCATGCGGCCTCGTTATGCGGCCATCATCAAAAAAATCCCTTCCGCTATTTTTACCGAAATGGATTATGATACCGATGCTGCGTCAATTGAGGCTTTTCATATCGGAAAGATTTTACCGGTGGCTATCGGGCAAATGGACGGACGCGAGGTTTTTCGCCTCATCGGCGAAAAAAGCATGAAAGAATTAGAAAAAGTTTTAAGTGGGTATTTTACGCATGAGAAATAAACGATTTCTCGGGCTAGGATTGCTTCTGCTGACAGTCGCGTCTTTTTCTTTTTCCGGCAAGGCCGCCACAGCGGTGCAGGCGGAAGAGACGCTCAATCCGGTGAATATTTATTTTTTTCATGTTGACGGGTGTTCGCACTGTGCCGCCGAGGCTGTTTATCTTGATGAGTTAGTTGCCGAAAAAACCAATGTTTCCATTGTCAGTTACAATATTGCCGACAGTGAATCCTACACATTATTGACCGAAGCCGCCGAAGCCTTTGACGAGAGCACGGTGCTCACGCCTTTTACAGTTTTAGGCGGTAAGCATTATGTCGGCTTTAATGATACGGTGGAAGCTTCTATCTTGAAAAACGTCAACAAGTACAGCGCCAATGACTATGTGGACGTAATGGCTAAAATTATTAACGGAGAACCGCTTTTGGCAAGCGATTTCGATACGTCGTCGGATTATGTCTTTACTCTCCCGATCATTGGTGAAATCGACATCCGCGACGTTTCGGTTTTTCTTGTCGCGATGGTATTGGGTTTTGTGGATGGCGTTAATCCGTGCGCAATGTGGGTTTTGATTTTTCTCATCAGCATGCTGATCGCAACCGATAATAAAAAACGAGTTTGGATTCTCGGCGAGTCATTCCTCTTGACCTCTGCCATGTTTTACTTTTTCGTGATGATCGCATGGCTTAAAACCGTTGAATTCGTTGCTGCGGCCACCGTTTTCCAAATCATCATCGGTGTCTTTGCTTTATTGGCCGGCGGGTTTAATCTCTATTCCTTTATCAAAGCAAAAGTAAAAAAAGAAGATGGCTGCGAAGTCACGGGCGATCAACAAAAAAAGCGCCTTGTTGAACGCATCCGCTCAATCGCCTCCGCCAACCGTTTCCCGATTGCCTTGATCGGGGTTATCGCTCTGGCGGTCATCGTCAACTTGATTGAACTGGCCTGTTCGACCGGACTCCCGGTTTTATTCATGCAGATTTTGGCGATGAATGGCATTGCCGGCGGATCTGCCGTCTTTTACATTTTGGTCTATATCCTATTCTTCCTGATTGATGACATTTTTATCTTCGCGATTTCCGTACTGACTTTTAAGGTCAGTCCTTTATCTGCCAAGTTCAGTAAATATTCCCATTTGGTTGGTGGCATTTTAATGCTTCTGATCGGCATCTTGATGATCTTTTTCCCGAGCGTTTTGCGGTTCGCGTTTTAATCCTGCCTTTGCCCGAAAAAAGATGGGGTTTCCCCCATCCGAGATAACGACAAAGTTGAACTAAATCATGATGAGCCGCTCAACGGCTTTTTTTCTTTTTTCCGAATCAATAGTCTTCCCGAATGCCGAACTCGGCGTTTTCCACCCACTCTTCGGGCCGTTTGACGAAAGCAACGAAGGCTTCAATGATCTCGTAGTGGTGGGTTTCTTGCTTAATGAGAAACGCGAACAACTGTTTTTCTTCTTCGAGCGTGGCGTCCGTCAGAAACTTTTTATAAAGTTCGATACTTTCTTTTTCTTTTTCTGAAGCAACGCGGTAGAAATCAAGCTGGCTGGCTTTTTCAATGCCGTCGACTTTGATGTTTCCCAGTCCGTGAAAGACATTTTTGGCTTTGGCAATCACATCATTCTTGGCCATCATCTCAATGCGGTCGCCGTATTTCCTTTTCAAAAGCTCGCCATGGCGTTTCTCTTCATCCGCCAAAAGAAGGCAGACATTTCGAATCCCTTTGTTTGCTTTGAGGTCCGCTTGCTGGCGGTAGTAAGTTTCCCCATCAAGCTCCATTTGGATGGCAAATTTCAAATCATTCATGGCGGTGCTCCGTTCTCGTTCATTTGATTTTTATTATCGCTGAGTAGTAAGGAAGAGTGGAAGACCCATCTGTGAAATCTGGTCTTGCAGTTCTTCGATTTCATCGAGATGGCGGTCTTCGTCGTTCAAGATATGTTCAAGAATCTCGCGGGTTGCGAAATCTTTGACTTCGCCGGCGAGAACAATCGCGGCGTTATACGCGGTAATGGCCTCTAATTCGGCTTTATGATCGTATTCGAGTTGTTTGTTGTGGTCGCTGCCGATTTTAATGTCATGCAGTTTGCTGACGGTCGGAAGACCTTCCAAGAATAAGATTCGAGCGATGAGCTTTTCAGCATGTTTCATCTCGTCGATGGCGCGTTTTTCAAAGTATTCATGGAGTTTATGGTATCCCCAGTTGGCGTTCATCTCGGAGTGGACGATGTATTGGTTGGTCGCGCTTAGTTCATCAGATAAGAGAGAATTCAACGTAGCGATTAATGCGGTATTACCTTTCATAAGAACAACTCCTTTCAAGATGTGTTCGGTTAGGTCATTTGTTATTCGATGCCAACGAGGATATCGTTGCCTTCGACTTTTAGCGGATAAGTTTGCAGATCATGCGGCTTCACTTTGATGAAAAGCAATTTTCCGGGTGAAAACAGTTTTCCGTTCGTGACGTCAAAGCTGGAGCCATGGCGCGGGCAGACGATGTGCTGACCGTCGAGTTTTCCTTCGACAAGCGATCCGCCCATGTGCGGGCAGATGTTATCGACAGCATAAAATTTGCCTTCGATATTTGTCAGCAGGATTTCTTTTCCTCCGACGGAGACTTTCTTTTTTCCGCCTGCGGTGAATTCTGTCGTTTGGGCTATTTTAATATAATTCATACAACCTCCTTTCCTTACGGGTAACGAAAAACAGGTTTTTAAATTGGTTCAATCGACTTTCTTTAATTATTATAACACACAGAGACAAATAGACCCTTTTGACTGCACTAGTAGGAAAAAACATACTCAAAACGTTTTATGCACTTCAAAGGAATGCCAGGTAAACGCATGGTATAATCACAACGAACAAAGGCCTCACAAAATTTGGCCGGGAAGTGTGCTCTCTATGGAAAACAAAGCTTGGAGTCTTGAAAATACCACATCATTAAAAAACAAAGTCATCATCGTCACCGGTGGAAATACCGGACTCGGATTTGAGGCCGCTAAAGTTTTCGCTAAGAAAAACGCCACGGTCGTTCTGGCGTGCCGTTCACTGGAACGCGCCACGGAAGCCAAGAATAAAATCTTGGCAGAAGATAGAGACGCCATCATCGATATCATGAAATTGGATTTAGGAAATCTTGCCTCGATCAAAGCCTTTGTCCAAACATTCAAATCCAAATATTCCCGGCTGGATATCTTGCTTAATAACGCCGGCATTATGACTGTCCCTTACGGAAAGACTGACGACGGATTCGAAAAACAAAACGGCGTCAATCACTTGGGACATTTTGCTCTGACCGCCCAATTATTCGACCTCATTGTCCAGACCCCGCATTCCCGTATCGTCAACGTGAGCAGCAATGCCCACAAAATGGGAAAAATGGATTTTGACAATTATCTCTATGAACACGGCAAATACTCAAAGATCGGTTCCTATGGAAGAAGTAAGTTGTCCAACCTTCTCTTCACCTATGAACTGGCCAGAAGGGTAGAGGCCAAACATCTTGATGTTCTCGTTTTAGCCGCGCATCCCGGCGTTGCCAATACTGAGCTTGGCCGCTATATGACTAAGAACATTTTGGTCAGACCTCTCTTCTGGATGTTCTCCAAAATCGCGTCGACGCCTTACGAAGGCGCTCTACCGGAAATCCGGGCTTGCTTAGACGAAACTGCCGTCAGCGGACAGTATTACGGACCCAGTGGTAAAAAAGGTTCAAAGAAGCAACCAGTGGTGGTTGAGTCTAACGAAGTCTCCCACAACCTAGAAGACGCCAAAAAGTTGTGGACCCTATCCGAAAAACTGACCCAAGGCATCTTTAACGTCTAATAGAAAATCACCAGCTTTCAAACTATTAAAAAAAGGCCTTGCGATGAGGCCTTTTGCATTTAAATGGTCGGAACGGTGGGGTTTTGACCATTATGGTCTTAATTATTCCAGTATAATTAGTTTCGGCTTCCAAAATACTTCGAAAACGTATGAATAATACAAATTCATTTACTGTATCAATACTGTAGCGACTTGCTTTGCACGTATTGACGACGTGCACAAAAAATTATAAAATATGGGCACGAGGAAATAACATGAACAATCTTCCTTTAGCAAACAACTTCGATGATAAGGATATCCTGAAAAAACTCAGCCATGCCAACAACCGTATTGGCGAGCTCAATGGGGTGATTCGCTTATTGCCGAATTCGGCCATTATTTTGAATGCGATTACTTTGGGAGAAGCCAAAGAATCTTCCGAGATAGAAAATATCGTGACCACCTTTGATGAAATTTTTAAGGAGTTGACCTTAAAGACTGTCAATCCCGCTGCCAAAGAAGTGGTGAATTATCGGAGTGCCATGAAATATGGTTTTGCCCAACTTTCCGAAAAAGGATTTCTGTCACTTAACACGATTATTAAGATTCATCACATCGTTGAACCGGACAAAGGAGATATTCGCGTTCTCCCGGGAACGGTTATCAAAAACTCCAAAACCGGAGAAACCATTTATACGCCTCCGCAAGGTGAAGCGGAAATCATGTGGTATTTAGGTAATTTCGAACAATATTATAATGAAGACTCTACCGAGGATCTTGATTCCCTCATTAAAATGGCCATCCTTCACTACCAATTTGAAGCGATCCATCCTTTCTATGATGGGAACGGACGAACCGGAAGGATTTTGAATATTCTGTTTCTTGTTCAAAATAAAAAAATCACCCAACCGATTTTATACTTGAGTAAATATATCAATCAGCACAAAGATCCATATTATCAATTGCTCAAAGCCATTCAATTCGATGAGAAGAATTTTAAGCCATTCATATTGTTTTTTCTTGATGCGGTCAGCGAGATGTGTGATTTCACGATCCGTTTCATCGATTCTTTCCATGCATGCATGGAGAATACGGAAAAACTAATGAAAGAAAAATGCCCGAAAATATATGAACCCGAAATTATCAAACATCTCTTTAGTGATTTCTATACCAAAAACGAAATATTCAGAGAACGCATGAAGATTTCCCGGAATACCGCGACTATCATTTTGAAAGAACTGGAGCGCCAAGGCTTCCTCATCAGTGAGAAAATCGGTAAAGAAGTCATTTATAAAAACACATTTCTTTTTGATTTAATCAAGACGTGGTAGACAACCATTTGGGCACGTTAACGCAACGTGCCCAAAAAGTAATGAATGCACTAAAAAAGGCCTCAGTGATGAGACCTTTTGAATTTAAATGGTCGGAACGGTGGGATTGTGACTATAGATTGCTTTTTAACTTATGAGGCGATACTTTCAGATGATGGACAACTTGATAAATTGGATCAAAGATAATAAAACCAAGTTCCAACGTTTCCGCAATTACCATAAAGGGGCCGATTAGATTGTTGCTCCTTACTCCTATCGACAGCAAAGCACTGTCAAATTCGATTGCCGAAAAAAGGTAGATGGTACTATCAAAATGAATTGGCGTTGAAGGCGCGTCGAAAAATGGCTGTAAAGTATGTAAAGAATAGATACCAAGGCAAAGCATGACAAATCCAAAAACGCCGATAGAAAATCCAACATAATAGAATTTCGATTTTCTCATTAGTATGACTAGGCACAAAAGTAATAAAACTAAAATGCAATACGCATAATGGGAAAGCGTGAAAGGAAATAGAAATAGTTGAATGACAATCATTAGCGAAAAGAAGATCATGATTCCTATAACAAATTGCGGCAGGGCATAAATGATTTTTTTAGACATAAGGCAACTCCTTTCGAAATTGTTTTCTTTTATTAATTTCAACATACTCGATTGATTATGGATTGTCAAAAAGGTCTGCCATTGCTGGTTTTAAATAAAGTGCCAGTAGTGAGCACCGATAACGCCGCAAGCATCGCTGAATCGGAAATCAAATGTATCATCTCGATCAACAGCGGTTCGTTCGGTGTACTCTTCGGCCCCAGTTTTATATTTCTGCTCAACAATAACGTAATTTGTTAGTGCATCGACAGTAATGCCGGCAATGTCGGCTACGCTTGACACAGGTATTGTCCCGATGATGGTGTCGGAAGCATCATATTCATAAATAATTGCTGCTTCGAGCGAATCCATGTACTCTAGGTTGATCAAGTAGGTCACATTGTAACTCATCGGGGAATAATCGCCTTCTTGAGGTTCAAAGAATTTTCGCTTTCCCGTGAGTGTTATAGGATTACCGGGGCGGCCATAACTCCAGTCAAGCCACAATTCACTAACTACGACTCCCCAATTTTCTAGACTATGTGGTGTGATGGCAAGAAGATACACGTCATGTTGAATTTTGTTCAAATCGACATAGAGTGTAACCTCTATTGAACGATTGTATATGTTTTGTCCATCCTCGAAATTTCCATTCGAAATGCTTCGAAAACTACCAGAATAAGTATCACGGCCAAACGCGAAGCCGGCTTCATCGTGATGCACAATAGAAAAATATCCATCGCCAGAATATGTTTCATTTGGAGTAGCAGAACCTCCAAAGTTCATAAACCAACCATCAAGTTCGGTATAAACGGCAGTGTCGAAGACCTGAATTTTCTTGATATTGCTAATCGGATTACTTCCTAGATAAGATACAGTCACATAGTCGCCGATATTGATAGTATCCTTGTCTACTCGATAACCAGATTCACCCAAAAATTCAGTCTCGTCTGTGATTTTCAAAGTGTAGGTCTCGCCATAGGATTCTACGGAAATGTCAGGAGTTAAGGTCAATATCTTTGCTTTATAATCCGTGAGGGTTTGGTTCGTAAGCGCACCGGTGTTATTTATAATGATAGAAGCCAAAATAGTGGCGGTGCATAAGCCTAGACAAACGATGATGCTGATCACAGTGAGTCGTTTAGACTTCTTAACCTCGCTTGATTTTCCGAGGACCATGATTTTGGTTTCTTCGTTACTCAAAAGGTCATCAATAGAAATATCCAAAATCCTTGCGATATTCTTCAAACTTGCCACGTCTGGGATTCCGCGGCCTTGTTCCCATTTGCTGACGGCTTGCCGAGTCACGTTCAATTGAGTAGCCAACTCTTCTTGAGTCAACTTTTTGGCGATGCGGCTGCTTTTTAATTTATCTTTGAATTCAATCATGTTTATTACCTTGCAATTCCTATTGTATATTTGTCGAGACAATGTCGTTAAATACGCTTCGTTGCTATCAGTATCCATCGAAACAAAATGTGGATTTGAGAGTGAAAAACAAAGAGAAAAATGAGTTTGATTAATGCTTTTGCCACAATTATACTCTAACAAGATGCAACAAAGTTCAGGCGGGAGGTGTTTTTTTGAGAAAATATAAAGGCCTCAACGATGAGGCCTTTCACGTATATATTAATATACATAGTATATTAATGGTCGGAACGGTGGGGCTTTGACCATCAAGGTCTTAATTATACTAGTATAATTAGTTCCGGTTTCAAAAATACTTCGAAATTGCATGAATAACTATGTTATTCATTTACTGTATCAATACTGTAGTGAACTTTTACAAAAAATATTTGACACGCCACCTTTGAGCAGATCAGATTTGCCATGAATTAAATAATGTTGTATTATGTAAAGAAAAGTTACTCAAGATAAAGAAAGTGGAACTTCAAAACATTAAAATTAGCTGGAGGGAGCGCTTGAAAGAATCGATGTTATTGAAAACCCTTGGAATAAGATGTTTAAAGTTTATTCTTAAATTTGTAAACCCGGTATAAGGAAGGGCACCATGATACAAGAATTTATTATTTTGACTTTAAGTATTTTTTCTTCTCTTGGAGTAACGGCTACAGAAATTTATTCTCCGAATGATGTCATTAATTTTATTAATCAAAATATCAGCATACTTCGTGATGAATATTCGGAAGCGTTTGGTGAAGAATGGAATCTTAATTATTATGTCAGTAACATTGAACTCTATGACCGGAATGACGAACTAAGCGCTTTCATGATTGTTTTTGACAACGGATATTTGACCGTTGGCACTGATTTGAATCTTTATGAAATCGAAACAGAAGGGGTGCCTCCACTTATTGACATAACAAGCAGAAATTATTTAATTGGCAATAACTATTACATTAAAGTCGACGATGTTTTCGTCCCCAATACACTTTCTGCCCCCCGTTTAGATACAGTAGATATTCAATCGCTCTTCGACGGAAGTGGAATATACAAAAGTCTCAATGCCAATAACACCGGAGCACTGACCAACTTTAAAATCACCAATTCAATTGCGGACGATTTAAGTGATTACAATGGCCAAAAAGGAAAGTATAAGATATACACCAGAAATCAAGGACCCTATAATGATTGTGGAGCTCAAGCCGCAATTAACCTTTTATACACATATGAATTATCGGGTATTAGCAATATTACTAAAAGCCGAAACAGCGATAATGAACTCAATGCAATGCGCGCTTTCATGAATTGGACTCCTGAAGGAAGATATTATTTGGTGACGACCTTTTATGGGATTTGGCCGTCCGAGATTGTTGCAGGTATGGAGGAGTATCTTCCCTCGAAGTATATGGTTCTCAGTGGTGATTTTGATTTTGCCGATCTCCCTGTAATAGGCCTATACTATAACGCAAACGTAGTAAGTACAGCACACAACGCAGTTATTATTGGAAGTGCACAATCTGATGCGTGGTGGATTTTTAAAACAAACTTTGACATTATTTCGACTTGGTTTGAAAATTATACTCATATTTCTGGCGTTATAGGAACCAAAAAACCTGCAACCCCGTCGTATTATTACGTGGAATCGGCTTATCGGCAAAATGTTTTTATGATAGAAGTCTCTACTGGAGCCAAGTGGTATGAATTCAAGCCGCTATGGACTCCACTTGCAATATAGTCGTTTATTGAAGTATCTTTTCGATTGGGAGTATAAAAATGAAAAAAAGAATCGTGCTCACGTCAACCGCGCTCTTGCTCATCTTATTATTTTCGTGCAATATTGCGGGTCAGAATGAGGCCAAAGTTTTTCTTGACGGTTTGGAAGCTGACGACATCGTCAATACCATGGAAATCGATGGAATGACATATGGAGTATATCTATCAGATAATTCACCCATTACTTACAACACGATGACCAATGCCGAGTATCATTTCGTGACGGTAAAGTTAGAACGCTCCTATGTATATCTCTATGACGAAGCCAACAACGACACTTCATACCATTATTACAAAGACACCCAAATCATCTACTATATGAATCGCACGACCTTCATGGTTTATTCCTATGAAGCGGCAAGCAGCGTTTCTTCGGAATTATCAACATTAGCTGACGACAACCTTGAAAGCCTTGTCACTTTCGTCAAAGGTGATTTGGGATACAGTGGTGGACTGACGATGCCCCGATCTTTATTCCCTGTGATTGAGGAAGCCTTTGGATTGGCGAAAGCCAGCGATTTGGTAATTTTCGGCAAGCAAGACAAAAGAACCATTACGTTTATTACGAATTCCGATGAAATAATCGAAAAAACGCCATTATTTGTCACCCATTTGCATACGATTTATGACAATTCCCAATACCTGCAAATCATGGAATCCATCCAAAACGCTAATCCAAAAGAGGTTTTGGTAGAAGTAACCTGGAATGTCGCATCAAATACTTTATCGCCCGTGCTTAGAATTTATCGAAATCAACTTGAGTATTACGTGATTGATCCGTATTCAAATTCATTCTCATTTGATTTATTCGTTCCTAACCAATAATGCAGCGAGAGTTTCTCTTTCCCAATCATCGGGAATTAAGTAATAGAAAAAAGGCCTCATCAGTGAGGCCTTTCACGTATATATTAATATACGTAGTATATTAATGGTCGGAACGGTGGGGTTTTGACCATCTAGTACTTAATTATACCAGTATAATTACTTTCGCGATACAAAATACTTCGAAAACGTATGAATAACTATGTTATTCATTAACTGTATCAATACTGTAGCGCGCCTCTTTCGAAACCTCGCTGTTTTTTTTGATTGGCGAATTTGAAATGTGGTCCTGTTTATTTCAGTTTTTTATTAGCGATTGATAACATGATATAATGATTCAAGGTGAGTGTAATGAAAAAATCCTTGATGGTGTTTTTAATTGTATTTACAGTTCCATTAACCTCGTGTGGGTACAACGGAATAATGTATAAATATTTAACAAACGCGGATAATTATTATTCGCTTGGTGTGTATGTTAAAAGCATTTATTATTATTTAGACGGAAATAGTGAAAAATTTGAAGACTTTAAAAACGAAGATATTTTGCAAGCTAGAGATATATATATTTCTGTACAGATTGATACTTCTGATTCCCAACCTATAGTTGGGCATACTTACGATTTTGAAATAATACCTTCTAATAACGAATTGTTATATGAAAACGGTTTTTACGATAACATAGAAATCGGGGAATATTGCAATATTCGAGCTTCTTGGTGGATATATATGGATGGGAATTTTTCTTATCTAGCAAGCGTAATCCATATGGAAGACGAATACTTAAACTTTGATGAAGGACTAAATAACATTGTTGAGCTCATGGATCAAGATAGAAGTTTATTTTAAAGGTTTTACAGATTATATGAAAAAAAAGGTAACCTCAATAGTTTTATTATTTATATCAATTATCGGATTGGCGTCATGCGCGAATAATTCCGACTATTATATAAACCAACTTGAAACGAACAATGGAATAGAATATTTATCAGAAGCAAAGGTTGAGTATTTTTATAAGAATATATCTGGGCTTGATTCTGCCGGAATATATTATTATGTTTTGAAATACGAAGAAGAACCTCTTGATTTTTTGCAACAGTTTGAAGGAACAAAATCAGATCAGGAACCTGACGAAAGCTTTCAAGAAGGGCCAAATTTAGGGTTTCAAGAAAAGGTCGATGTGCTATTACAAACGTTTATGAAAGAAGACTACGATAATTTGGAGTCTGAATACAAAATAAATTGGGATAAAGAGTATTTATATAAAAACGACACGCCAGATTATGTCACTTTTCCTATGGTATATTTTAAGAATGAATTTCGTTTAATTATAGTCCAACAGCAACAATGAATAATATAAAGCAATATTCGCTCTAATTTTCCGTTTTTGGGTGCCTATACACTTCGAGGAGTGGCGTCTCCATAAAACCATCCCTTTTAATGTGCGTCACGCCTTTTCATTTTATCCCCCAATGGGTTCAAACCATAGCAAACATTGAAGATAACTAATTTCAATGAGGAAAACATGTATAATCTTGTTGTGACAGTGGATCAAATAGCAAAAAAAACCTTATAAATGAAGTTTGGACGAAAAAACTGAGTTGACTCGTCACCCATAGTTAACTCGTTTAACAAGAAAAGATTGGAGGTATTATTATGAAAGAAAAATTGAGGATAATTTTAGAGAATGTTCATAAAAATAACTCGAACAATATGTCATATTTAAATTTCGGATTAGATTCTAGCTTAGAATATGATGCATTAGTGATTGCACCAGGATGGAAACCCACTAGAATCATTAATGATCCGTCATTTAATATTACAGTTCTAGTTGAGCATTCGTATATTTCGGGATATCAGATTGATAAAGAGGGCCTGAAAATTGCTTGGATTCAAATTGCTTCAGGGGCGTGTAATCTATTAGATCATTTATTAATTTGTGGCGAATTGCATTTTAAAAAGATTATATTCATTGGTGCAGTTGGAAGTTTAAAAGAAGAATTTGAAGTTGGCGATTTATGTACTCCTTCATATAGCATTGCGGGGGTATTCGCTAATGCATATTTATGTGATAAACTCAGCGAATACGAACTTTTTAAAAAAGTTTATCCAAGTGATGAGGCTTATGTTGAGAAAATAATACAATTAGTTAGAAACAATAATTACAAAATTAAAAAAGCATCAGTTTTTTGCACAGACTCCATCGCCTTGGAGTATTCACATCTAGATGAAATCAAGTCATTTGGGACTGATTTGATTGAAATGGAAACAAGCACATTCTATTCAGTAGCTGCCTTATTTGAAGTTCCTGCGATTGCTTTATTAATCGTATCAGATAATTCTGCCTCTGGACATCCGTTAGTAGGCAGAAACAATGGACTGGAAAACAAATACAATTATGGTAGAAAAGTTATCATTCCAGATTTAATTTACAAAATCGCAAAGGAAAGGTAGATTCCAATTTACTGATAGCCGATAATAGGCGTATATGACAGGGCATAAGAACAATGAATAATATAAAGCAATATTCGCTATAAATTTCCGTTATTGAGCGCGTGTATACTTCGAGGAATGGCATCTCCTCCAAAGCCATCTAGTTTATAGTGTGTCACGCCTTTTAATTTTTCCCACAATGGGTTCAAATCATGGCAAAACTGTATCAATACTGTATCAATGATTTAACTAAAAAATTAATCTCGAGCACTAAAAAAGGCCCCAACGATGAGGCCTTTCACGTATATATTAATATACGTAGTATATTAATGGTCGGAACGGTGGGATTTGAACCCATGACCCCTACCACCCCAAGGTAGTGCACTACCAAGCTGTGCTACGTCCCGCTTGTATCAATTATAAACAAAATATCCTATAAATCAATAAACAAATACCAGTCTAAAGGACTTATCGTGGTGTGGGAAAAAATGAAGCGTGAGTCTAGGAATAGAGGTCCTTTTATTGTATAATAAACGTTCGAGGTGAGCTTATGGACAATAAGAAGATTATTATCAAGGGCGCTCGCGAGAATAACTTAAAGAATATCGACTTGGAATTACCCAAGGATAAATTCATAGTATTTACTGGTCTTTCCGGCTCTGGCAAGACCACTTTGGCGTTCGACACCATCTATGCCGAAGGGCAGAGACGCTATGTCGAATCCTTGTCGAGTTACGCCCGTCAGTTTTTAGGCGGCCTCGATAAACCCGACGTGGATTCCATTGAAGGCTTGTCGCCAGCTATATCCATTGACCAGAAAACCACCTCACATAACCCACGTTCCACTGTAGGCACCGTCACTGAGATTTACGACTATTTAAGACTCTTATACGCCCGTATCGGCGTACCCTATTGTCCTGATCATCATGAACCGATCGTGGCCTTTACGCCCTCGCAAATGGTCAATTTGATCATGGATCATGAAGAGAACACGAAACTGCAAATCCTCGCTCCCGTCATCCGTAACGAAAAAGGCGGCCATAAAGACACGCTCGCCAAAATCAAGACCCAAGGTTTTGAGCGTTTACGCGTCGACGGCAAACTGGTCCGTATTGACGAAGTGGAAGAACTCGACAAGAATAAAAAACATTTTATTGACATCATCGTGGATCGCATCGTCCGTAAAGACGAAAACCGGAGCCGCGTTTATGACGCTGTCGTTTTAGCCCTAGACTGGGGTCACGGTTATATCGGCGTTTTAGCCAATGACCAGGAGACCCTCTATAGCGAACATCATGCCTGCAAATACTGCGGCTTCTCAGTCCCTAAATTAGAACCAAGATTATTTTCCTTTAACGCCCCGTTAGGTTGTTGCCCGGACTGCCATGGTCTTGGAATCAAACGCGAAGTCGATCCGGAACTGCTCGTCCCGAACCAGAACTTTTCGATTAACCAAGGCGCCATCGAATATTTCAAGAACACCGTTGGCACGACCAACCTCGAATGGCAAGAATTTGCCTACCTCTGTAATGAATATAAAATCTCCTTGGATGTTCCGTATCGAACTTTTACCCCCGAACAACGGCAAATCATCCTGCTCGGATCACCCAAACCGCATCGCTATATCCTGAAGTCTTCCTCCGGTAACCTCAATCACCGGAATGGCTTCATCGAAGGCGTCAAGACCCGGATCGAACGGCTCTATGCCGAGACCACCAGCGACTTCATGCGCGAATACTATGAAAAGTTTATGCGCGACGTCGAATGCACGACCTGTCATGGCGCGCGCTTGAATCCGCAGGTACTTTCCGTCAAAGTCGGCGGACTCAATATTTATGAACTCACTTGTCTTCCCATTGGCGAATTACTCGTCTGGCTGGACGGTCTAGACGCGAAGTTAACGGTCACCGAAAGAGAAATCTCAAGGTTAGTGTTAAAAGAAGTAAGGAACCGTTCACAGTTCTTATTAAATGTCGGTCTTGATTACTTGACCTTATCCCGTATGGCCATGACCTTAAGCGGTGGGGAAGCCCAACGCATTCGCTTAGCCACGCAAATCGGTAGCCGTTTAAGCGGTGTTCTTTATGTCTTAGATGAACCCAGCATTGGTCTACACCAACGCGATAACGGCAAACTGATTGCCACCCTAAAAGAAATGCGTGACTTGGATAATACCTTGATTGTCGTCGAACACGACGAAGAGACGATGCGCGCGGCGGATTATGTCGTGGACATCGGTCCAGGCGCTGGCATCCATGGTGGCGAGATCGTCGCCGCCGGCAGCATCCAAGACATCATGAACTGCCCCCGTTCCATCACCGGCGATTATCTTGCCGGGCGTAACTATATCCCGTGCCCACCGGTCCGGTTAAAAGGTAGCGGACAGAAGATTACGGTGAAAGGCGCGCGGTGCCATAACTTAAAGAATATCACCGTGGATTTCCCGCTGGGGACTTTCATCTGCGTTACCGGCGTCTCCGGTTCTGGCAAGTCGTCCTTAGTCACCCAAATCCTCTATAAATCCATTGAAAAAGCTTTCAGCAAAGACGAAACCTATCCGGGCGAACATGATTCGATCGAAGGACTGCAATGCCTCGATAAATGCGTGAATATCTCCCAAGAACCGATCGGCCGTACACCGCGGAGTAACCCAGCGACCTACACCAAAGTTTTTGATGAAATACGTAGTCTCTTCGCCGAGACGACCGAAGCCCGCGCCCGCGGATTTGATAAAGGCCGTTTCTCCTTTAACGTCGTCGGCGGACGATGCGAAAGCTGCCAAGGCGCCGGCGTGAACCGGATCCCGATGAACTTTCTTCCTGACGTTTATGTCAAATGCGAAGAATGCGAAGGCAAGCGCTATAACGAAGAAACCTTGCAAGTCACCTACAAAGGCAAGAATATCTATGATGTCTTAGAGATGACGGTCGAAGACGCCCTCAAGTTCTTTGAAAACCGTAACCAGATTCAGCATAAGATCCAAACCCTTTATGATGTCGGCCTCGGCTATGTGAAACTCGGGCAACAGGCAACCACCCTTTCCGGTGGCGAAGCCCAACGCGTCAAGCTCGCTTATGAATTGCAGAAGCGCCCGACCGGGAAAACGTTATACATTCTCGACGAGCCGACCACCGGGCTCCATGTCCACGACGTCGCCCGTCTCTTGACCGTGCTCCAATCGATCGTCAACCACGGCGATACCGTCCTTGTCATCGAACATAACCTCGATGTCATCAAGGTCGCGGACTATATCATTGACCTCGGTCCTGAAGGCGGAAACCGCGGCGGCGAAATCATCGCCACCGGCACGCCGGAAGAAGTGGCGGCCAACCCTCGTTCCTATACCGGTCAGTTTTTAAAGCCGGTTTTAGAAGCCGACAAGAAGCATAAGCAACAACGCTAAAAGATTGTACAGATTTCCTAATGATGCTACTCTAATCGGGTAAAGGACAAAAACCATGAACACTGCACTTATTTATCTAGGGGCGATTATCGCTCTGGCCGCGCTCTTCTTTATTTATTTCCGTTTCTCCGCGTGGATTAAAGCCCACGCCCTTGAAAAGAATAAAGAAATGTTTCTTTTAATCCAGACATTACTGGGCGTTGTCGGCGTGGCCCTCGGCGTTACGGTGTTGGCGTTTGGAAAAATCCATGCGGACGGCGTTTCCATGACCACGAGCGATCAGGTCCTCTCCTATTTAGGAATCTTCGCTACCATTCTTTTTGCCGGCGTTATGGTCGTCGCCTTCATTACTCGTTATTACAAACTGCAAATCAGCGAGCAGCATAAAAGAATCGCCTTCTGGACCGTCATTGCCGGAATACTTCCCTTAATCTTTTCTTTCGTCATCATGATGGAAGGTCTCGACGTCTTGATTGATTTCCCGTTAGCCAAAGGTATTGAAATCAACGGCCGCGTGGTCGTGGCGTTCTACGCTCTTTTTATCATTGGCGGCGCCGGTATTGTCTACTTCATCGTCGCTCATCAAGTCCACCAGGAAGGGTACCGTAAAGATTATCTTGAAAACCTTTTCTATGTCGCGTTCCCTGCGGGTGCCCTGGGCTCACGCTTATGGTACGTCATCGGACAATGGTCGACCGAATTCGCCACCCGTCCTTTCTGGCATGTCTTTGCCATGTGGGAAGGCGGCCTCGCCATTCAAGGCGGCGCTATCTTTGGCACCTTAGCCGGCGTTTGGTTTATCCGAAAATACCGTAAAGACATCAATGTCTGGCATCTTCTCGATGTCGCAGTTCCCGTCATCCTTGTCGCTCAAGGTGTTGGTCGCTGGGGCAACTTTTTCAACCAGGAAGTCTATGGCGCGGTCACTAGCCCGTCGCAGTGGTGGTTCTTACCTAATTTCATCATTCAGCAGATGACCATCGGCGGAGAGATGCGCGTGCCGTTATTCCTCATCGAAAGCTTGACCAATATCGCGGGTTATTTCATTATCCGTTACGCCATTGGGCTCCCACTTAAAAAATGGCTCGTTAAAGGTGATTTAGCATTCCTTTATCCCATTTGGTATGGCCTAACCCGCATCATCATGGAACCGATGAGAGACCCCGCCTATATCATGAATGACTGGTGGTCACGTTCCTGGTCGTTCGTCATGGTGGCCTTTGGCATCATCGGCATCGTCGTTCTGCACCTCATCGATCATTCCAAAAAGAAGAAGGCGCTCAGCCATGCTGAACCGAAAGCCGTCTAACCGCTTTAAAGTTGTCCTCTTTGATATGGATGGCACCTTAGCGGATACCGACTTGATGTTGGTGCTCAGCTATGTATCCCTATTCGAACATTTCCGGCCGGACTATAAACCGACCTTAAAAGAATTGACCTATTTCTCGGGACCGGCCTTAACCGATACCCTGAAACGCGTCTTTCCCGATGTCGAACCGACCGAATCCCTCAAGGAATTCAAACGGATTTCGATTGCCAACTATGAAAAATACGTGGTGGGTTTCCCCCATACCAAGCCGATGCTCGACGCACTGAAGAAAAACGGCGTCAAAGTCGGCATCGTCACAAGCAAGCTCCGCACGGCGACCAACTTCACTTTACGCTTAATCGGGCTTGAAGATTACTTCGATTTTATCGTTGGTTTAGATGAAGTGACATTACCGAAACCCGACCCTGAAGGCATCTTTAAAGCCATGCATTTCTTTGGCGTTTCGCCGAAAGACGTGTTATATGTTGGAGATACCATCTTTGATTATGAAGCGGCAAGACGCGCCGGCACGAAAGTCTGCCTCGTGACCTGGAACTTGCGTCAATTACCCCCGAACGTCAAAGCGGATTATTATATTAGTGACTACAATGAATTACCGGAGGTGGTCATCCATGGAAAATAAAACCACAGAAATCGTTATTATCGGCAGCGGACCCGCGGGATTATCCGCGGCCCTTTATGCCTACCGTGCAAACCGTAAACTGATCGTCCTTGATAAAGGGACACCCGGCGGCAAAATCAATATCACCAGCCATATCCAAAATTGGCCGTCCATCAAAGAAATATCCGGTCCGGAACTTGCCGGCATGTTCGTCGAGCAAGCCCAAGCGCTTGGGATTGAAATCGTTTATGGGGATGTCATCTCGCTTGAACGACAACCCGAGGGTTTCGTCACTCACACCGATGACGGTGATTTCCTTTCTAAAGCCGTTATTATCGCCAGCGGAACCAGCGAACGTAAACTCGGTATCCCCGGCGAAGCGAAATTTACCGGCCGAGGCGTCAGTTACTGCGCCACTTGCGATGGGGCCTTCTTCCGTGGCCAGGACGTCGCGGTCATCGGCAACACCAACCAAGCCGCCGAAGAAGCGCTATATCTTGCCGATATCGTGAGAAAAGTCTACATCATCGACCGTCATGCCGAACTCGGCATCACGCCGATTCTCTTAGACAGAATCAAGGCAAAGACCAATATCGAAGTCCGTCTTGAATCCGTGACCTATCAGATTAAAGGTGACGATAAAGTCGAATCGATCATGATACGGGACAGCCACGAATATGAACTCCCCGTCAAAGCGGTCTTCCCGTTTGTCGGTTCAATCCCGAATACCAGTTTTATAACCGATAAGCAAATACTCGACAAGAATGGCTATATCATCGCTGATGCCGATATGAAAACTGCGGTGGAGGGCTTATTCGCCGCCGGAGACGTCATCGCCAAAGCGTTACGTCAAATCGTCACCGCCGCGAGCGACGGGGCCATTGCCGCCACCAGCGCCAACAAGTTCATCCGCAAAAAATAAACTAAACCAAAAGCGTGGTCGACTCCACGCTTTTCTTTTTGGGGCTATACACTTATAAGTGTAGTTATGATAATATTAAAAGTGGTGATTTTATGCCTGAACTCGTCATTTTAACCGGCGTCAGCGGCGCTGGTAAATCTACAGCCCTCTTCGCATTCGAAGAAATGGGCTATTACTGCGTCGAGAATATCCCGGCGCCTTTACTCGCCTCCATGCTTCACTTAACCCAAAGCGACCCCCGTTATAAAAAGACGCTGATCGCCGTCAATATCAGCGATGCGCAAGAAGCCATCGATGAAGCAAGAAAAATACCTAAATTAAAATTTAAAGTCCTCTGTCTGGACTGCACGATGGCGGCCTTGCTCGCCCGTTATAAACTGACCCGGCACGTCCATCCGTTACAGACGCAGGGATGCACCCTTGAAAAAGCCATTGCCATGGAAAAAGAAGACCTGGAGAAGATCCGCGCCCAAGTGGATGTCATGATCGATACCAGCGGCTTCGAAGTAGTGGATTTCCGAAGAAAAATATTTGCCAACTTCCAAAAGAGCAAAGACGGCTTAATGACCGTCAGCTTCGTCTCTTTCGGGTTTAAATACGGCGTCCCGAGCGACGTCGACATGATTCTCGATACACGGATATTGACCAATCCGTTCTATATCCACGATTTAAAAGCCTTGACCGGACAAGACGAGGCCGTGAAGAAATTCCTCGTTGAACTCCCGAAGACTCAAGTTTTGCTTGACCACATGACCCAATACCTCGACTTCGTCTTAGAAGCCAATAGCGCCGACTCCCGTCCCTATTTCGTGGTTGGCATTGGCTGTAGCGGCGGACAACATCGGAGCGTTTATATCGCCGAACGTTTAGCGGCGATTTACGAAGAGAAATATAACACGGTGGTCAATCACCGCGACCTGACGAGATCCAAAGGCCAATAATTCATGATTAAAGAACAATCCTTCACTTCCATCGTCAAAGAAGAAATCACGACGAAGCCTTTTAACGATGAGCGGCTCCGGGCGATGCTTTCGGCTTACGTGAAAACCAATGGCCGTATGGTGATTCAAAATAAGACCACGGAAATTGTCCTGGCGACCGAAAACGCCAAGATCGCGAAGTTCCTTTTTTTGATTATCCAGAAGCTCTACGGCATCTCGCCGCGCTTTGCCTATACGCGGATGATGAAGTTCGAAAAGAAAGTCACCTATAACGTCATCATCGAAGAAAAGTCAGACAGCATCCTCGAGGATTTGGGCGTCTCTTTTTTAAGCGGGAAGATTTCCCGACTCCTCGTCAATAACGATGATACTTTAGGCGGTTATGTCGCTGGGGCGTTCCTCGCCACCGGTTCGGTTAATAATCCTGTCAGTTCCAACTATCACCTCGAGATTTCGACGAGCGACGAAGAATACGCGAAATACTTGGTGAGATTAGTCGGCCGTTACAAAAACGTCGACTTGACTCCTAAAATCATCAAGCGCAGAAACCAATATGTCGTATATCTCAAAAAGAGCGACCAAATCGCTGATTTCTTGATTCTGATGGGGGCGACGGACGCCACCCTCGAATTCGAGAACGTGCGCGTTAACCGCGACTTCAGCAATAACGACAACCGCTGGCAGATCTGTGCCAACGCCAACATGAACAAAGTGGTGGAAGCCTCCGGCAAGCAGATTGAGGAAATCCAGATTATCGACCGTGTGGTCGGTATCGAACACCTGCCCAACGAGAAGATGAAGATTCTCTGCCGTCTCCGTCTCGATAATGATGGGGCTTCGATGCTGGAGCTCTCCGAGAAATTAAGCGACGAGATGCATCATCCCGTGTCTAAGAGCAACATCAACCATTTGTTTCGCGCCATCCACGAAATGGCGGAACGTTACAAAGAGGTGGGAGAATGACCATCGACAAACAATTAGGCATGCGCATCTCTTATTTGCGTAAGCAAGCGGGTTGGTCCCAGGAAGAACTCTCCTTCCGTTCCAACATCAATAAAAACTACCTCTCGGACCTTGAACGGGGCAGGCGTAATCCGTCCCTCAAAATCCTCGAGCGGGTGGCCAAGGCTTTCAGCTTAAATTTGGCGACGCTCCTCAAGGGGCTCGAAAGCTTTGACGAGTGAAAATGGTCGTTTTTAGGTGTTCAAAAATCCTCCCCTTGTAAAGGGCTTTCAGTCATTTTGTTATAACAACTCCCTATTAACCGTTGTATAATTAAACCGCAATACAAAGGGGGACATTATCATTATGTCAATTAAACTTGCAATCAACGGATTTGGACGCATTGGACGTTTATCATTCCGTCGCGCCGTGGAAGTCGGCGGTTTCGAGATTGTCGCGATTAACGATTTGGCTGACGCTGCAACGCTGGCCTACCTGCTCAAGTATGATACCACCCATGGTAATTTCGGTTTAAACGATATTACTGTTTCTGCCGACGGAAAAGCCATTGTCTACAAAGGCAAAGCCATTCCGGTTCTCGGCCAACCTGATCCCGCACTTATCAAATGGTCTGATTTCGGAACGGATATCGTTCTCGAATGCACCGGCCGTTTCAAAGGCTCGGAAGACGCGATTGTCCACGTCACTGTCGGCGGCGCCAAAGGCGTCATTATCTCGGCCCCGGCTGATGAAAAGACCCCAACCTTCGTTTATGGCGTCAACACCAACAAACTGACCAAAGACATGAAAGTCATCTCCGGTGCCTCCTGCACGACCAACTGCTTAGGCCCTGTGCTTAAAGTCCTCCAAGATGAATATGGCATCGACTCCGGTTATATGACCACTGTCCATGCGTATACCAATGACCAAACCACCCTTGACTTAGTGAAGAAGGGCGACCGCCGCAGAGGCCGTGCCGCCGCTGCCAACATCGTCCCGTCAACCACGGGTGCCGCCAAAGCCATCTACCTCGTCATCCCGGAACTCAAAGGCCGGATGAACGGCGGAGCGCTCCGCGTCCCAGTCATCGACGGATCCTTAATCGATCTCACCATGATCCTCAAGAAACCGGTGAAAGCCGAAGACATCAACGCCGCGATGAAGAAAGCCTCCCAAGGCAACCTCAAAGACGTGCTTGATTACACCGAAGACGAAATCGTCAGCTCCGATATTATCGGCGCCACCGCGGGAGCCATCTTTGACGCCACGCAGACGAAAGTCGCCGTCAATCCTGAAGGCACTCAACTTGTCAAAGTCGTCGCTTGGTACGATAACGAATACAGCTACACCTGCCAATACATTCGGCTGGCCGCTGAATTCGGTAAAGTCCTGGGCGCCAAGTAATTTTGGATTTATAAATAAAGCGCCCGCTTATTGGGCGCTTTTATTTTCAAAAAGAGGAAAAAAACATGAAAACCATCAACCAACTCCCGAATCTTAAGGGCAAACGAGTCATCGTCCGCGTTGATTTCAATGTCCCGCTTAAAGAAGGCGCTATCCGTGATGACAACCGGATCGTCCAAGCTTTACCCACCATCCAATACTTGATCAAACAAGAAGCCAAAATCATCTTGATGTCCCACTTAGGCAAAGTCGACTTCAAAGATCCGCTCGTCACCGCGGATGATATGAAGAAAAATAACCTGAGCCCGGTGGCCCAACGTTTAGCCGAACTGCTCAAGCAAGCGGTCTCTTTCTCGGACGCCACCCGCGGCGAAAAGCTGAAATTCTGGGTCAACACCTTAGAAAACGGCCAAGTCCTGTTAATGCAGAACACCCGTTATGAAAAAGGCGAGACCAAGAATGATCCGGAACTGAGCAAAGAATGGGCCAGCTATGCCGATGCGTTCATTATGGATGCCTTCGGATCTGCTCACAGAGCCCACGCCTCGACCGTCGGTATCCCAACCGTTCTCAAAGAACAGGGAAAACCAGTCGCGGTCGGCTATTTAGTCGAAAAAGAAGTCAAGAACATGACCAAATGCGTCGACGTCAAGCCGGAAGGCCGTCCGTATGTCGCGCTGCTCGGTGGCTTAAAAGTCAGCGATAAGATCAAAGTCATCGAATCCTTAATGAAAAAATGCGATAAGATTCTCATCGGCGGCGCGATGGCCTTTACGTTCTACAAGGCTTTAGGCCATAACGTCGGCACGTCCCCCTACGAAGCCGACCAGCTTGATTTCGCCAAGAAATGCTATGAAGACGCCAAAGGCAAGATTGTCTTACCCTTAGACGTCGTTGTCGCCGACGCTTATGCGGACTGGAAAGAAATCCGGACTGTCCTCATCAGCCAGATTCCCGATGGTTTCATGGGCATGGATATCGGCCCAAAGACCGAAAAACTCTTTACCGCTGAACTCCTTAAGGCCCATACCGTCTTCTGGAATGGCCCGATGGGCGTTTTCGAAAAGAAAGAATTCACCAACGGCACGATTTCCATTTGCCAAGCTGTCAAAACCTTAGGCCGTAAGTCCTTCACCGTGTGCGGTGGTGGCGACTCCGCGGCGGCGGTCAAGCAATTCGGCTTCATGGATGCTTTCAGCCACGTCTCGACCGGCGGTGGCGCTTCGCTCGAAATGATTGAAAATGACGGACATCTGCCCGGCATCGACGTCATCGGAGACTAAGATGCGTCGCAAGCTTTTACTTGGCAACTGGAAAATGAACAAAACGATGGCGGAGGCGAAGGAATTTGCCGTTGCCAGCGTCCGTTTATCCTCCATTGCCCATCAAAAAGGCATTGAGATCGGCGTCGCCCCGACGTATTTTGGCTTGGCCACGGTGAAATCCGTCAATCCGGATTTAATCGTCTGCGCCCAGAACTGTCACTTTGAGGACAAAGGCGCCTTTACCGGCGAGATTTCTGTCCCGATGCTCAAAGAACTTGGCATCGACTGGGTCCTCATCGGCCACTCCGAACGTCGTACCTATAATAACGAGACCAACTTATCCTGTAACAAGAAACTCCATAAACTCATCGATAACAAGATGATTCCCGTTTACTGTGTCGGCGAGACGCTTTCGGAATTCGAAGATGGCCGGACTAAGGACATCGTCGAGACGCAAGTGCGCGTCGGCATGGGCGATATCGCCCCTGACAAAGTGAAAAACATCGTCATTGCCTATGAACCCGTGTGGTCCATCGGCACCGGCAAGAACGCTTCGCAGGAAATCGCGCAGGACATCTGCTTATTCATCCGTCAGACGGTGCGCGGCTTATTCGGCGAAACAATCGCCAAGAATGTCCGTATCCTCTATGGCGGCTCGGTCAAACCTGAGAACGTGAAAAGCTATCTGGCGCAGCCCGATATCGACGGCGCTCTCGTCGGTGGGGCGTCTCTCACCATTGCCTCCTTTGAAGAATTACTCAGAAATGTCGGAGACTAGCGAGCAATCGCTAGTTTTCTTTTATCTTTGACTAATCAAATCTATTGCATTTTTTGTAGAGAGTTGTATATTAAATTACGCATCACGGAGGTGATTGTTATGGAAGAATATAACACGTATAGTACGGTTTCCACGCAAACCGGGTTCTTATCTAAAGTCTTTGGCTGGTTGTTTGTCGGCTTGGCGCTGAGCGCGGCTGTAGCCGTCGGCATGTATTTCGCTTTACTTTATTTCTTACCGATCGAAGCCTATACGGGCATTCTTATCGGCGCGACGATCCTCTACATCGGGTTGATGTTTTTCATTCAATTCCGCTTCTTCAGAAACCGTGTCGGGAGTAGCAACAAATCCGTCGTGGTTCCCTATATCCTTTATTCTATCGTGATGGGCGTCGTCCTTTCGACCTTAATGCTGGCTTATGAGATGAGCATTTTGGCCGCCAGTTTCGGCGTCACCGCCCTCGTCTTCGGCGTCATGGGCGCTTATGGCTATTTCACCAAACGGAATTTGAATGTCATGGGCACGATTGCCGCCGGCGTTCTCATCGGCGGATTGATCCTGATGCTTATTAACCTATTATTACAGAGCTCAACGCTCTACTGGATCGTGAGCTTTGCCACCTTCGGCGCGGTCATGTTAATTACCGCGTATGATATGTGGCGGATGAAAAGCGATATGCTGATGGGCAGAACCGACACGAATAATGCCATGTTCTGGGCCTTCCGCCTCTATGTTGACTTCATCTACTTATTTATCCGGATTACCGGCTTCCTCGGCGCAGGCCGCCGCCGGTAAGGCAAAAGAGCCCTTATAACCACCGTCCAAAAGCGGTGGTTTTCTTTTATCCTTTTTAACATTAAAAGAGGCATGATATTTATCCTTTATTATAAATAATAAAAGAAAAGTTTACGATTAATTGACAAATTACTTGCATTGCCTTTTTTAATGTGGTTAAATATGTCTCAGTGCGATGAAAAACCGCGCTTCCGTAATGCCATTAGGCCCTGTTTCCAGAAGCAAAAACATCGCTTGGCTAATCGCCTCGAAAGATGAAATAACTTCTTGACACGTGTTGGCCTCGATGGTAGTATAGACTAGCATGCAAATGGAAAGCGATTTCCAGCCGGCGAGAGCTGAGCCATGCACCTGATCTTTGAAAACTGAACAGAATACAAACAAACAACAAACGTCAATTTTTATAAAACCAGAAAATAATTAAAAGAACTAGGAAATAAACTTAAGAGAGTTTGATCCTGGCTCAGGATGAACGCTGGCGGCGTGCCTAATACATGCAAGTCGAGCGGGAGTAGCAATACTTCAGCGGCGAACGGGTGAGTAACACGTAGGTAACCTGCCTTTCAGTCTGGGATACCCGAGGGAAACTTCGGCTAATACCGGATTCGTCATTTTTACACCTGTTTAAATGATAAAAGCGGCTTTACAGCCGCGCTGAGAGATGGACCTGCGGCGCATTAGCTAGTTGGTGAGATAATAGCCCACCAAGGCGAGGATGCGTAGCCGACCTGAGAGGGTGATCGGCCACAATGGAACTGAGAAACGGTCCATACTCCTACGGGAGGCAGCAGTAGGGAGTTTTCGGCAATGGGGGGAACCCTGACCGAGCAACGCCGCGTGAGTGATGAAGGTCTTCGGATTGTAAAGCTCTGTTGTAAAGAACGAATGGTAGGCCGAGGAAATGCGGTCTATTTGACGGTACTTTATTAGAAAGCCACGGCTAACTACGTGCCAGCAGCCGCGGTAATACGTAGGTGGCAAGCGTTATCCGGAATTATTGGGCGTAAAGAGTGAGCAGGTGGTTGTCTAAGTCTGAAGTCAAATGCAGTGGCTTAACCACTGTTCGCTTCGGAAACTAGGCGACTAGAGTACGAGAGAGGTATGTGGAATTCCATGTGTAGCGGTGAAATGCGTAGATATATGGAGGAACACCAGTGGCGAAGGCGGCATACTAGCTCGATACTGACACTCAGTCACGAAAGCGTGGGTAGCAAATAGGATTAGATACCCTAGTAGTCCACGCTGTAAACTATGAGAACTAAGTGTTGGAGAAATCCAGTGCTGAAGTTAACACATTAAGTTCTCCGCCTGGGGAGTACGTTCGCAAGAATGAAACTTAAAGGAATTGACGGGGGCCCGCACAAGCAGTGGAGCATGTGGTTTAATTCGACGCTACGCGAAGAACCTTACCAGGACTTGACATCTGGCTAAATACCCTAGAGATAGGGGGATAGTCATAGCCAAGACAGGTGGTGCATGGTTGTCGTCAGCTCGTGTCGTGAGATGTTGGGTTAAGTCCCGCAACGAGCGCAACCCTTGTCTTTAGTTACCATCATTAAGTTGGGGACTCTAGAGAGACTGCCGATGTAAATCGGAGGAAGGTGGGGATGACGTCAAATCATCATGCCCTTTATGTCCTGGGCCACACACGTGCTACAATGGCCGGTACAAAGAGACGCGAAACCGCAAGGTGGAGCAAATCTCAGAAAGCCGGTCTCAGTTCGGATCGGGGTCTGCAACTCGACCCCGTGAAGCTGGAATTGCTAGTAATCGCGAATCAGCTACGTCGCGGTGAATACGTTCCCGGGCCTTGTACACACCGCCCGTCAAACCATGAGAGCTGGTAATACTCGAAGTCGTTATCCTAACCGCAAGGAGGGAGACGCCCAAGGTAGGACTGGTGATTGGGGTTAAGTCGTAACAAGGTATCCCTACGGGAACGTGGGGATGGATCACCTCCTTTCTATGGAGAAAGTGAATCGACTAAAAATAGTCGGTATCGTACAAAATAAAAACCAAATCTAGAAATCGTTAATACATTTCAGGTTTAAGAGTTGACGCCCAATGTTTGTTGAAGTTCTGTTCAGTTTTGAGGGATTAGAGATAATCTTTCTGAATTGTTCTTTGAAAACTGGATATTATATTAAAAACATGATCTTTCTGTTAATGTCGCAATTTCATCTGTTATGGTTGAGAGAGCGAAAAGACAAAAAATAAAAATTTAGAATTTTACGAAGTTAAGTTAATAAGGGCGTACAGTGAATGCCTTGGCACTAGAAGACGAAGAAGGACGCGACTACCTGCGAAAAGCGATGGGGAGCTGGATGTAAGCTTTGATCCGTCGATATCCGAATGGGGCAACCCGACGCGGTTTATACCGCGCCGCCACGTAATGAATTCATAGTTACGGAGAGCGAAATACCTAGGGAATTGAAACATCTTAGTACCTAGAGGAAAATAAAGATTATATCGATTCCGTCAGTAGCGGCGAGCGAAAGCGGAAGAGCCTAAACCAGCCTTAGGGCTGGGGTTTCGGGCCGCAATATGAGATTGAGTTGTTTCAGTCGAATGACTTGGGAAAGTCAGCAATATGGGTGATAGCCCCGTAGACAAACAAGCAACTCACTCTAGCGGTACCCAGAGTACGGCGAGGCACGTGAAACCTTGTCGGAAGTTATGCAGACCACTGCAAAAGGCTAAATACTAACTAGTGACCGATAGTGAACCAGTACCGCGAGGGAAAGGTGAAAAGAACCCCGGGAGGGGAGTGAAAAGATTCTGAAACTGTATGCTTACAAAAAGTCAGAGGGCGTTAAAGCCTGATGACGTGCCTATTGAAGAATGAGCCGGCGAGTTATGTTGCCATGCAAGGTTAAGTCGAAGAGACGGAGCCGTAGTGAAAGCGAGCCTGAATAGGGCTAAAGTATGGTAGCATAGACCCGAAACCCGACGATCTATCCATGAGCAGGTTGAAGGTGGGGTACAACCCACTGGAGGACCGAACCGACGTTCGTTGAAACGCCCGCGGATGACTTGTGGATAGGGGAGAAATTCCAATCGAGTTGGGAGATAGCTGGTTCTCCCCGAAATAGCTTTAGGGCTAGCGTCTGTTAATTACGTACTGGAGGTAGAGCACTGAATGACTGATGGTCGCGTCTAGCGATACTGATTTCAATCAAACTCCGAATGCCAGCACGCTTATACAGGCAGTCAGACTGTGGGAGATAAGTTCCATGGTCAAAAGGGAAACAGCCCAGATCGTCAAATAAGGTCCCTAAATTCATGCTAAGTGTTAAAGGATGTAGAGATGCATAGACAGCTAGGATGTTGGCTCAGAAGCAGCCATCATTTAAAGAGTGCGTAACAGCTCACTAGTCGAGTGCCTCCGCGCCGAAGATTTACCGGGGCTAAGCATGATACCGAATTTACGAATTTAGAACAATTTATTGTTTTAAGTGGTAGGGGAGCGTTCCATGTGCGGCGAAGCCATACTGAGAAGAGTGGTGGAGCGCATGGAAGTGAGTATGCCGGTGTAAGTAACGAATGAGGGTGAGAATCCCTCACACCGATTGACTAAGGTTTCCTGGGGCAGGTTCGTCCGCCCAGGGTTAGTCGGGACCTAAGGCCAGGCCGAAAGGCGTAGCCGATGGACAGCAGGTTGATATTCCTGCACTCGTATATATGTGATGTAGTGACAGAGAAGGCTAACTGAACCGGTAATTGGATTCCGGCTTAGGCGATAATAACCGTACCGTTGGCAAATCCGCGGTGCTTAAGGTGAAAACGCACGACGAGTGAATGGGGCAACCCTAGTAATGAAGTCAGCTATGCCAGCTCTCGAGAAAAGCTGCTAACTTAAGTATATGCGACCCGTACCAAGAACGAACACACGTGGTCAAGGAGAGAATCCTAAGGTGAGCGAGATAACTGTTGTTAAGGAACTCTGCAAAATTGCTTCGTAAGTTCGCAAGAAGAAGCGCCTCAGCAATGAGGTCGCAGTGAAGAGGCCCAAGTAACTGTTTAACAAAAACACAGCTCTATGCTAAGTCGCAAGACGATGTATATGGGGTGATGCCTGCCCAGTGCTGGAAGGTTAAAAGGAGAGGTTAGCCGCAAGGCGAAGCTTTGATCTGAAGCCCCAGTGAACGGCGGCCGTAACTATAACGGTCCTAAGGTAGCGAAATTCCTTGTCAGGTAAGTTCTGACGCGCACGAATGGTATAATAATTTGGGCGCTGTCTCGACAGCAGACTCGGTGAAATCTTAATACCTGTGAAGATGCAGGTTACCCGCGACTAGACGGAAAGACCCCATGGAGCTTTACTGTAACTTAATATTGAATTGTTGTGCGTCATGCACAGGATAGGTGGGACGCTTTGAAGTCGGGGCTTTGGCCTCGATGGAGCGAACGTTGGGATACCACTCTTGAAATACGACAATTCTAACCTACGCCCCTCACGGGGTGGGGGACAGTGTTAGGCGGGCAGTTTGACTGGGGCGGTCGCCTCCCAAAATGTAACGGAGGCGCCCCAAGGTACCCTCAGCACGGTTGGAAATCGTGCGTCGAGTGCAATGGCATAAGGGTGCCTGACTGTGAGACTTACAAGTCGAACAGAGACGAAAGTCGGGCATAGTGATCCGGCGGTCCCGCGTGGAAGGGCCGTCGCTCAACGGATAAAAGCTACCCTGGGGATAACAGGCTGATCGCGTCCAAGAGTTCACATCGACGACGCGGTTTGGCACCTCGATGTCGGCTCATCACATCCTGGAGGGGAAGTACCTTCCAAGGGTTAGGCTGTTCGCCTATTAAAGTGGTACGCGAGCTGGGTTCAAAACGTCGTGAGACAGTTTGGTCCCTATCTGTCGTGGGCGTAGGAAGTTTGAAGGGATTTGCCCCTAGTACGAGAGGACCGGGGTGAACATAGCTCTGGTGCACCAGTTGTCACGCCAGTGGCACGGCTGGGTAGCTACCTATGGACTGGATAAACGCTGAAAGCATCTAAGCGTGAAGCCAACCTTAAGATGAGACTTCCCATTCGCAAGAAGTAAGACCCCGGTAATGTTAACCGGTTGATAGGTCAGAGATGTAAGGATAGCAATATTCTCAGTCGACTGATACTAATAGGTCGAGGACTTAATTTCATTAAGTTTTGTGTAGAAATGCAAAAAATTCAAGATTGTAAAATTCGGGTTTTTCGGAAGATCATGTCAAAAATAATATCCAGTTTTCAGGGAACAAGTTTCTCTGAGACGCAGAAAAAAGTCTGGTGGCGATGGCGCGGTGGACACACCTGTTCCCATCCCGAACACAGAAGTTAAGCACCGTTGCGGCGATTGTATCCATTCGTGGAGAGAGTAGCAAGCTGCCGGGCTTTTTTCTTTTAAGGGGTCTTTTCCTAGAAACAGGGAAGGATCCTTTTATTTTGCTTTCAAAGCATCTGTCGCTTTGATGTCCTTAGCACTCCCTTGGTGGTAAATGCTGATTTCAGGCGTTCGTTGACGCTTGGTCACGCTCGATAAATGAACGATGATTTCACGGATTATGACATCGTTTTCTTAGCCGATACTTTGGATTTCAAAACAGTGTCGTAAAGCGTGGTAATTCATGGCAACATTGCCCAGTCAAGGTGAACGATGCCTCACTGCTAAAAAAGATAATTCTCATGCTATCTTTTCGGTTTTGACACAAGGGATATTCCCGACAAAAACCACATGGTTTACCTCGTTACCAAAACCAGCATAAAATGTCAGCAAATCTTCTTGCTTTGCAATCGAGAAATAGTGTAGTATAATTCGTTTATACGTTAACTCGGAATTTTATCTTTGGAGGCAACTATGGTCATCGACAAGCAAACCCCCTATGGCGGCATTAACATTTCGATGGAAGCGATCGGCGCTGTCGCCGGAGCCGCCGCCATGGAAGTCTATGGTGTCGTTGGCATGTCTTCTAAAGATTCGCTTCGGGAAAACATTAACGACCTATTAAAGTCTGAGAACTACTATAAAGGCGTCACGCCCCGCAAAACCAAAGACGGTTACGAGGTCGACATCTACGTGGTCGTCGCCTATGGCGTGAAGATCACCGAAGTCGTCGCCGAAGTGCAGAAAAAAGTCAAATATGTCTTGGAGAAGACTTTCGACATTAAATTTAAAGCGATCAATGTTTACGTCCAGGGATTAAAGAATCTTTAGGCCGTCGCGGAGGATTAAGAGTGAAAACGATCAATGGTCTCATTTTGAAACAAATGATTATTTCGGGCGCTAACCATTTATATAACAATTATCCCGAAATTGATGCTTTAAACGTGTTCCCGGTGCCGGATGGCGATACTGGCATGAACATGAATTTAACCGTCTCTAGCGGCGCTAAAGAAGTCGCCAACCGGACCGATAACGACATCTCCGAAATGGCCAAAGCGTTCTCGAAGGGTTTACTGATGGGCGCAAGGGGAAACTCTGGCGTCATCACCAGCCAAATCTTCCGTGGATTCGCCCAAGGCTTAGCCGGAAAAACACAGATCAACGCTGTCGAATTCGCTGAAGCCTGGATGTCTGGCAAAGACGTCGCTTATAAAGCCGTCATGCGCCCGGTCGAAGGCACGATTCTCACCGTTGTGAGAGAAGCTGCCGCCAATTTGCTCGAGCACGTCGAAGACGACTGGTCGATGGAAAAAGCGATGCAGGTCTTGCTTGATGAAGCAAAAGCCTCACTGGTCAGAACCCCTGAATTACTCCCTATATTAAAAGAAGTCGGCGTCGTCGATAGCGGCGGTGCGGGACTTGTTCGAATATTAGAAGGTTTCCAAAAAGGCATGGTCGGCGACATCATCGAAAAGATGGAAGCGACCGCTTTCGAAACCAAGAGTCTCGGCGAATACGCCGGTGCCCAGATGGAAGGCGAAGAATACGGTTACTGTACCGAATTCATCCTCCGCTTAGGCCCGGATTCCGTGAAGAAACCCTTCGTTGAAAAACGTTTCGGCAGCGTGCTCAATTCCCACGGCAACTCGATCGTCATGGTCCGCGACGACGATATCGTCAAAGTCCATATCCATACGATCACTCCTGGTAATATTCTTGCCTACGCCCAACAGTTCGGCGAGTTCGTGACGATGAAAGTCGAGAACATGAACGAGCAGCACGATAAGCTCGAAAGCGAAAAGAAAAAAGACGAAGCGGCCCGCATGAAAGCCTTATTCCCGGATGCCCACGAAGAAAAAGAAGTCTGCGTACCGGAAAATGGCAAAGAATGCGCTGAACCGCTGAAAGAATATGCCTTAATCGCAGTGGCCGCCGGCAAAGGCGTCACCAGCATGTTTAAGGAATTACGCGTTGACGTGATCGTGAGCGGCGGACAGACGATGAACCCTTCCACGGAAGACTTCGTCGAAGCTATCCATAAATGCCATGCCCGCAACATCTTCATTCTCCCGAATAACCCGAATATCATCATGGCGGCTGAACAAGCCTGTGATGTCCTCGAAGACGATATCGACGCCAGAGTCATCCAGAGCAAGACGATCCCGCAAGGATTGGTCGCCTGCATGATGTTTAACCCCGATATCCCTGTCGAAGAGAACTATCGCGGCATGAAAAAAGCGATGAAGGATGTTAAATCCGGCGCCGTCACCTTCTCGATCAAGGATACGACCATCGATGGCGTCGAAGTAAAGAAAGATTACTTCATGGGCATCAAGGATAAAAAGATCATAGCCTCCTTACCGGATAAGTTTGATGCAGCCTATACCCTCATCAGCAAGATGGTGGATTCGATGACCAGCATCGTCACCGTTATCACCGGCGAAGATATTAAACCGGGCGAAGCCAAGCCACTCATTGAAAAGCTGAGCGCTGAACACGAAGATATCGAATTCGACCTGCGCGAAGGCGGACAACCGGTCTATTCCTTCCTCATCGGCGTCGAATAACTAAAAACCAATTAAAAGAGCGCCGCTAGGCGCTTTTTTAGAAGGCTTTATAGATTGATTATTCACAAATGCTTAGTGTGTTATAAAACTTTTTGTTCTATAAAAGGGAAAGTTCTCCTTGTACAGACTGTCTACCTTGTAAATATTTCCAATTTCTTGAAATTTCATTTGCATAATGTTTACATAACCCTTATAATATCAACGAATAGAAGCCTCTTAAGGCTTAAAAAAGGCTAGCTCGAAAGGGCGAGTCCTTTTTTTATGATAAAGCATCGATAACACAAGTTATTTTGTGAAAATAATCAGCGCTACATTCTGCGCCCGAAAATGATAAAGGAAGCATTTCGAAAGTAAAGGATGCAACTGATTTAGATGATTGATAATTCTTTTTCAAAAACATCAAATTATCCTCAAGTGTTTTGACCATGTATGGTTTGTAATTGGAAATATATGGAAAAATGGGCTGATAATGGTTGATTATATTGCGCATGATATTAATGTTTACAAAGTTATGCTGTACGACTCTCATATCACTTTCGGAAAAGTAGTTTGGGGCATTTGATTGTCGATACGCACTAACAAAGGCGCGTCGATTGGCAAGTGATAAATGGCTGAACAGAGAAACTAAATCGCCGAGAGACAATGTTTGGAGTACGACGAATGCTGGAATGAATCCATGTTTTGTTCGATAATGCTCGGAAAGAATATGTGAGGTCTCTTTCGCCGGATTCATTCTGGAAATCACCTTATCGATTGCTTCGCCAAATTTGCCGTCAGCTGCCGATTTTGGCTCAAGAGTAGGGTAAGGGAGAAAATCAAATAACGGCAGCCCCTTTTTATAATCCTCGAACACTTTTACGTTTTTACATTCAATATCACCAATGGCTCTCATATTTCCACAGATTTTGTCTATAACAAAACAACGCAGACGCTTTTCAAAGCAGCCAATGTATAAATGTAAAGTACCAGAGATGGCCGCATCGAGTTTATTACACTCGATATATTTTTTGAAATCCACTTTATCTGGATATAATCGCTTTTGATTGATTGGATCGCGTCCAGTAGCAAAAAGATCAAGGTAGGGTTTCATCGAGTTTAAATAAGTCTTTTCTTCGAAAATTTGTGAATTGATAGTGGTGTTGTCAATTCCCTTTTGAGTAACAAGCAAAGTGGGGATATCGGAAAGGCAAATATATTCCTTGATCATAATTCTTCAATCCCGCCAATCGTATATTTGTTTTTCTTTCCTCGTTCTCGTCTCGCTTGGAAACGTTTTCCATTAGTTTTCCATGTAGAAAATGACTCACCTTTTTCAAAATTAGTCAGACGATTGCATATGATAAGATTATCGAGTTCATCAACGCCACCCTGAGAAAGTGGTCGAATATGGTCGAGCGTGGGTTCATAGTCGCTGTTATGCTTTCCCACATCCGAAATTCGCATTTCTCTTCCAGAGTAATCGATCATTGATATAGCTCTCTTATATCTAACTTTCCAAATCTCTCTAATTGAAAAATCGCTCATGAAGATTCTCCTTTATTAAGTAAATATTATTTTTAGTATACTTGATAACCGGCCTTAATTTAATAGCATTTGAGTTTCAATTGTACTTTTTTATTCCTTTTAGACTAAAAAAGAGCCGAAAAGTTGAATGTGTGCCGTCTGATTGACTTAATTTGATAACTTTCTACTTTGGTTTGCTATTATAATTACATGAGGTTTTTATGAAATTAAGTAAATCTCCGAGGGTCAATGAAGCATTATACGCGATGGGCATCTTCTCTTACCTGGATGTCCTTTTTCACTTACCAAGGAATTACGCTGACTTTACGCCGACCAGGGAAGTCGGATTAGAACATAAAGAACGGCTTGTCTTTAGCGGCAAACTCGCGGGTGCCCCGACCTATGCCCGGCACGGACGCGTCGCTATCGTGAAGTTCGCGTTCCTCACGAATAACGGTCATTTCTTTCGGGTGACAGCGTTTAACAGACCCTACTTAATGAAAATATTAATCTTGAACGAAACCTATACCTTAATCGGGTCTTATGACAAGAATAAGATGGAGATAAACTTAGTCAATATCGTTAAAGGCGAGATGGGCCCCAAAGACCGTATCAAACCTATTTATTCATTACCGAACACGCTTGAGAATTATATGTTTATCAGGCTCGTTGAAAAAGCCTTCTTAGAAGCCCAAGGACAAGTAATTAACGTCGTCCCTGAACTCTTTATGAAGAAATATCAACTCCTCCCTAAAGAGGAGGCTTTACGTCTTGTGCATCAACCGAGTTCCCTCGATGACGTCTATACCGGACTCAGGGTTTTAAAGTATGAAGAATGTCTTCTATTTTCGCTCAAGACCCAGATCATCCGTGAAGAGAATAAAGTGTTAGTGAAAGAAGCGAAGAACCCGATTAATCTACTTAAAATTAATGACTTCATCAAAACCTTACCTTATAAGCTCACCCATGACCAAGTGGACGCTGTCCGAGAGACGATTCTTGATATGAATAAACCCAACTTGATGTACCGGTTACTTCAAGGCGATGTCGGTAGCGGCAAGACGGTGGTGGCGGCGTTAGCGTTATACGCCAACTACTTACGACATGACCAAGGGGCCATCATGGCGCCGACCGATTCACTCGCCAGACAACACTACCGGACATTCAAAGAACTCTTTAAGAACACCCCGGTGAAAATCAGCCTGCTCGTGGGTTCTTTCACGAACGCCGAGAAAAACCAAATCAAAGAAGATTTACTCGATGGCAACATCGATATCATCGTCGGCACGCACGCTTTGTTTACTGAAAATGTCACCTACCAGTCTCTCGGATTGGCCGTCATCGACGAGCAGCACCGGTTTGGCGTCAACCAACGGCTGCTTTTAGCGTCGAAAGGATCTCATGCTGATTTACTCCTCATGAGCGCCACCCCGATTCCCCGTACGTTGGCGTTAACCCTTTATGGGGATTTAGATGTCACGACCTTAACGCAGTTCCCGTTCCAAGAACGTAAAATCACCACTAAGATTATTGAATCAACTTCCTTATCTATATATAAGGCTGTAGATGAAGCCTTAGCGAATGACAAAAGAGTCTATGTCATTGCCCCGATTATCCTGATGGGGGAAGATGACCATTTCTCCGTCGAGAAGCTCTTCCCGAAGTTCCTTCTCAAATATCCGGGCAAGGTCGCTTTGCTCCACGGCAAAATGGACCAGGACGAAAAAGAATCCGCCCTCGAAGATTTCGCCAAAGGGAAAACGCCCATCTTAGTGGCCACTTCGGTCATCGAAGTCGGCATCGATGTCAAGACCGCGAGTCTCATGATTATTTATGACGCTCCGCGGTTCGGGCTCGCGAGCCTGCACCAGTTACGCGGACGCATCGGGCGGGACGGCACGCCGGCGACATGCCTGCTCGTGGACGATGGCTTACTTGAAGAAGACCAAGAGAAACTCAAAGTTTTAGTCGATAGCAACGATGGTTTCCATATTGCCGAAGAAGATTTAAAACGTCGTGGCCCTGGCGAGATGAGCGGCTACCGCCAATCTGGCATGCCGAACTTTAACTTCGTCAACCTCGTGAGTGACTTTAAAATGTTTGAATACGCGAGGGAAGACGCAAAGTTTATACTAAAGGAGCCGTTACAATTTAAAGCCCTCATCGCCCAGGCTAAAAAAGAAGCCTTGCAGGCGAAGTTCACGAACGTATAGGAATGATCTCATGAAAAAACACTTTCACTTATTACTCTTATCCGGAATACCTTTTATTTTGATCGTCACCACGATTATCATTTGCTTTATTCCCGGAAATTTCATCCAAAGTGGGATTCTTGTCGAAGTCATGAACTCTTCGGGCGATTATGTCGCTACTGAAGCATCGCAGAATTTATTCAGCGGACTTTTGGCCGCGCTCTTTATGGCGGGGTCAGCATTGGGATTTGTCGCCATTTATCAGTTTGGATCTATTATCGTAGAGAAAGAAAAACTTGAAGCCGAAAAGAACAAGGATTCAAAGCAATAACTGAAAAAGTATAAATATATCATAATACACATTAGTTTTTTATATATTGACGGCGAAATCAAAAAAACTTTTTAACGATTTTAATCATCGTGATTTTATCGATGAATATTGGTATTTATTATTGGGACATGGGCTCTTCCAAAAAACTTACTAGAAAGTTATTGCATCTCAATTTTGTCTATATTAATATATTAATATCTTGTCTTTGTTGTTCTCGCCCTAAATCAAACAGGAGAGCAGCTGACTCTTGTTAGAAGTGAATCATATGATCACGGTGAAGATACAATAATGAATGAGACTTTTCAATTTTATTACGGGAGGTAATAATCTATGAGTAAATTGTTGAACAAAACTAGTACTTTAATGCTTGGATTATTCTTGACTATCGGCCTTGGTGTCGGGCTTTCTTCGTATTCAAAAAGCGCCCTTGAAATCAAAGCGGCCACAGCAACTGATTTATTTATTTCCGAATATATTGAAGGCAGCAGCAATAATAAGGCTGTCGAAATATACAACGGTACTGGTGCTGCAGTGGATTTAAGCATTTATAAAATCAAGTTGTTTGCAAATGGCGCTGCACTTACTGCGCCAACAACTACATATGCCTTTACAGGTACATTAGCTAATAATGATGTGTTCGTTATCGTTAACGCATCTGCCAACACTACCTTTAAAGCACTTGCCGAATACTCTCTTTCTACTAATAACGTTGCGAACTTTAATGGCGATGACTCATTGGGGTTGTTTAAAAATGATGTCCTGATTGACCAATTTGGAGAAATCGGAGTTGACCCGGGATCTTCATGGATTGTTGGCTCTGGCGATACAGTTGATAACACACTTGTTCGTAATCAATATATTTATAGTCCGACCACTTTGGCTAAACAATGGACTGAATGGGATGTATATGGGATTGATGTTACTACTTATTTGGGCTCCCATACAATCACTGATGCTCCAACCTATGATCCTGTGGAACATGTTACGGTAAGCCCGACTTCTTTTTCTTTAAAACAAGGTATGTCGGGTACTGCTACTGCTGAAGTTTTACCAATAACTGCTAACCCAGCCGTTACTTGGTCTTCAAGTAATGGAGCTGTTGCCACAGTGAGCACAACCGGTAAAATAATTGCCGTTTCAGTTGGCTCTGCTACAATTACTGCAACTACTGTCGGTTTGAACGTTGACAGTTTATCTGAAACAGACTCAATCACTGTCGAAGTTACCGCCATGAGCACAATTGCAGATTTGCGCGATGGATCCGGGAATACACTGGCCACATATTTAGGAAACACTGTTACTGTAAAAGGTCAGATTACTCGTATTGATTCAGTTTCTAGTAGCACAAGATCTGTCATTATTCAAAATGGATCAGCCGCTGTAATGGCCTACTTTGGATACAATGCGGTTGTTGTTCCGTCTGGCGTTGGCATAGGCTCGTATGTGAGCGTCACAGGGGTTTATACCGTTTATAATGGATTATTGGAACTAACTTCACCGACCATTTTAGCAGCCACAGGTAGTGCAGATGCTTTCACTCCGCTTGAAATAACTGAAGTGAATTGGAATACCTCCGGCTACTTATTAGGAAAAGATTCACGACTTGTCGAATTAGATTTAACGATTCCCGCTGCAACTGCCGACCTTGTGACTGCCACAGCTAGGACACTTCCATTGAACTTGGGAGCTACATCAGTAACTGTTGTTATCACAGCGCAAATAGCGACTATTATCTGCACAGATTTTAATACATTAAAAGCCCATATTGGCGACGGAGGGGCTATTACCTTTAGAGGAATATTGACTAACACTTCTTCGGGCTATAGATTGCTGACATTCGGCATGAGCGACTTTGTTACTGCTGATACTGACGCAATTGACACTTTTATTTCAACTTATCTTTATATGGATAGCACGACGCCTGATCAATGCTTATCCTATTATAGTCCTGCAGAGACCGCGATGTTGGCGCTGACTTCCGATCAAAAAACCTTATTTCAGTCACTTGCTAGATATGACTCGGCTCAAGCTCGATACGAGGCATGGGCTGTTGCTACTGGCGATACTGCTCCATATGCACTTGGCGGATTAGGTGCAATGAGTGGAACCGATTTGAATCAAGATGGACCGGTATACGATGCACTCATAGTTGTCATCATCGGTTTCACACTTCTCGGTGGTTATTTGGTTCTTACGAAAAGAAAACATGATTTAGACTAATTGAATTCTAAATTTTACGTAAACTTACGGGCACGAGCAAAATCGTGCCCTTTTCTTCTGGTTTTTATGAGTAGATTAGAATCAGAGTCACTTACTTCCAGAATCTCCCGAATTGGAACAACTATAAGCGGATTTTTTGATTTTGTTTTTTATGCCTCTAGCGCTGGCTTCCGCGTAATGAATTTTAACTTTGTTCTTATTGATTTCATTTTCTTCAGTAATTCTCTGCAATTTTCTGTTCTATTTTTCTTAGAAATGTTAAAATTTTTTTGCAGTCTTAAAATTAAACATTTCGTAATAATCCAGGTACCCTATCCATCTTAGAAACAAATGCTTCTATTTAAATGGCAAACGGGCAATGTGCGGATCCCGGGGAAAATAAAATCCGTCACAGAAAGTGGACCCTTAATCTATGAAACGTTCTTTATTATTCGTTACGACACTGTTGGCTATTAGCAGTTTGTCATCTTGTGCTCTTGGAGGTTCATCGAGCAGTGTATCGGAAAGTAGTTCTACTTCCGTTTCCTCGTCGAATCCAAGTTCATCTAGGAGTAATAGTACTTCGTCCGAACAATCCTCGAATTCTTCGGTTATATCCTCATCTTCATCGAGCGAATCTTCCGAGGTTGAATCGTCTGCTACATCCGTTGAAGAATCATCTTCCTCAAGCGAGTCTTCGACTGTTGAGTCCTCCTCATCGTCTATTGAAGAGTCCTCTTCCAGTTCCTCGAGCGAAAGCAGCACGAGTTCTTCAGAAAGTAGTTCGGAATCTTCTTCCTCATCTGAATCAAGTTCATCTTCCTCAGAGAGTAGTTCGGATACATCCTCGTCTTCCGAATCCAGTTCAGAGAATCCAGATAATTATGTCGTAACATATAAGCATATCTTCAAACAAACTAATTTCGTTGCAGCGGGGGGAACGACCGCCGTTATTAACGGTTTGACCTGGACCTACTCAGCTTTCAGTTTCTTGGGTGGAGCCGCTCAAGGCGTTCAAGTCGGTTCTGCGAAAAATCCCCAACTCAATGATTGGAACTTAACTACAGCGCTTCCAATTGGCGTATCCGTCTTATCTTATTCCTTTGAACTCTGCAACGCCTCAGGCGGATCAGCCGCCTATACAGCCGCGTTTGGCGATTATTCCGCTACAGGGACTTTTGCTTCGATGACACTCGCTCCTTATGGCGTTACAGACTTAAACGTCCCAACGGATTTCTTCCGCTTGACCTTAAAGAGCACGGTGAAGGCTATGTATTTCTATTCTCTTTCTTTCACGCTTTCAGTTCCGTTATCGGTTTCACTCGATATCTATGGAGATGAAGTCGTCGCGCTGCCGGTAACTCCCGGCGTGAACGGCATCCCAGCGATTCAATATCCGCTCGTTCCACTCGAAACCTATTATGGAACGACGAACCTGACATTAACGTCTGATTCATTGGTTTTAGCCCTTCGCTCCTTGGTTTCTGTCATGACCAAGAAAGCCTATGAAGATGCCAAAACCATTCTCCAATACACCGATGAAAATCCAGCTAAGCCAGGTTATGACTTTGGCATGTGGGACGGGGACAACATTTACGCGACTTGGGATAGTGGCGCAAGTTGGAACCGTGAGCATGTTTGGGCGTGTGCCCAGATGCAGCTCAATGGCGTTGATCCGCGTCCGGCGGAAGACACAAAGAACCATGCGACGGATTTACACAATCTACGCGTGGCATGCCAATTAGCGAATGGTTTCCATGGCAATAAATTCTTCGATGAAGTCAATACCGAAATCGCAATGTTCCCGAACATTACGGAAGGTCTCAACGGACACCATGCCTACGTCGGAGATTTCCGAGGCGACATCGCCCGTATGTTCTTCTATATGTTTGTGCGTTACGAAGGATTACAATTGAACGACGATCTTGACATCAACAATAACGTTTCAATGAGTAAGTTATCTGCTTTCCTCCGTTGGAACCAAGAAGATCCGGTTGATGCCTTTGAAGCTCAACGGAATAACCGAATTTATGAGTATCAGGGAAATCGCAACCCATTCATTGATTATCCGAACTTAGCTACTCAGATTTGGGCTTAAATGATTTTGTAATCTTAAATGTCGAACAAGGAGCGGCTTGCACTTAGCAGTGAGCCGCTTTTTTAATAATATTTCATAAAAGTTGTTGATTTGTAACTTTCAACAAGTTAACATAAGTTTATCAGTCTTTTTTGACACAGAAATGACACAAGTTCTCTTCGGGAATAGACGCCATCAGATGCGCACCTAGATGAAATCATCAAACTTGGAGAGAACTATGGATAACAACCACAAGAAACTTGGACTTTTTATTGCATTGTCAGCTCTTTTTATGGGAGTGACGCTTTCGTGGTTACCGAATAAAACCATAATGGCAGACGCTTCAGTGGCTCCTATAACTGGATACACGCGAGTGTGGATCCAATTTAAAGGTTCTTGGGTGGCCGCAAGTGGCGCCTCTATCCGTTATAAAGCTTGGCGGAGTAGCGACAATGCGTACTTAAATACTTCTGACTCCATCGGCTTTTCACCGATCCCGTGGACACTTGGCGGAACCATTACGAGCGGTTCCTATACGATTCCCAAAGTATACTATTACGATATTGATACGAATGCGTCGATCAAATATGATACTTTTCAGCTTATTCGTCTTGCAAGCGATGGCGTGACGATTTTGAATTCATCTGGGAATACGCCGCTATCGACTTGGACGAATCGGAACTATCGATATATTGGGACGACAACGGGTGATATGACGCTAGGAAGCGCATTATGGTCAATCACGAACTTTAAAACGATGACCGGGATTATTACACTGAAGACTTGCGCCGACTATACCTTTGTTCCTGACTTATTGATGGCGTACGAAGCCCTTGACTATAACACTCAAACACTCCGCGATGCGGCATTATTAACTTCGACGTATTCTACCGAATATGACTATGTTTCCGGTAACGACAATACTCCAAATGATCCTTATGGAACGGATTATACGTACGGGACGAATGCCACCACAGTCAATTTACTTAATAAAATCAAATATATGGTGAAGGTCTACGACAACGTAAACTCATCTTCTCTCTATGCTTCGTATTGGGGAACCACCGCAACCAATCAAATAGAAAATATAACTGACACGCCTATAAACCCGACAACTGGCATCATGGCGGTCCTCTTACTCGGAGGCTTTGCCTTTTTATCCTTCTTCTTTTTCCAAAGCAAAACATCTAAAGAATAAAAACACTGCTTCATATATATCAATCTAAAGACTGAGTTTCCTCTTGACCTTGCCGTCAATCTTTTTCCTTTAGGAAGAATACGTTGTATGTTAAAATAACGTCGAGGTAATACCTATGAAAACTCTTGTCGTTGACATGATGGGATCCGATAACGGAAGCCCAGCCACCGTCGAAGGCGTCCAGATCTTCTTAAAGAGACATCCGGAAGCGAAGATTATCGCGGTTGGTAAAATCGAAGAATTAAAAGCTCTTGAAAAAACCTGTGAACTCATTGATGCCCGCGATATCGTCCCGATGGAAGCCGGCGCCATGGAAGTCATGCGTTTACGTAACTCCTCGATGATGGTCGCCATCAATACTTTTTTAGACAAGAAAGCCGATGGCTTAGTCGGTGCCGGCGGCACCGGCGCTTTCCTCAGCGCCTCTACTTTAAAACTCAAACTGATCGAAGGGGTCGAACGGGCCGCATTGATGTCACCCTTCCCTACCGCGATTAAAGGTAAAAAAGTCACGATTCTCGATATTGGCGCCAATAACGAAAACACGCCCTCGCAACTGGTTCAGTTCGCCAAGATGGGGAGAATCTATTCGAATAAAGTCTTTAAGATCGAACAACCCAAAGTCTATTTACTCAGTAACGGCGCCGAAGACAAAAAAGGCTCGCCTGAAGTCAAGGAAGCCAACCATATTTTACGTGAGACCAACTTTCCCGGATTCGTCGGAAATATTGAAGCCCGTGATGCCCTAGATGGAGAAGCCGATGTCATCGTCACCGGTGGCTTTGCCGGCAACGTATTTTTGAAAGGCACCGAAGGTGTGGCGTCACTCATGAACAGCTTAATCAAGAAAGCCTTTAAACGGAATCTCTGCAGTAAGATTGGATATCTTTTCGCCAAAAAAGGCTTTGTCGAAATGAAAGAAACGATGGACTATAAGACTACCGGCGGCGCGATGCTACTCGGCGTCAACGGTGTGGTCGTGAAAGCCCATGGCAGCAGCGATGGCTTTAGTTTCTCCTATGCCTTAGAGGTCGCCTACAAGATGGCGGAAGCCGATGTCATCAAACTGATTGGGGAAGGATTACAAACCCATGCATAACCTAGACGAGTTATTTACTGTCTTTAGCATTCAACCGAAGAACCGTGCGTTATACGAACGGGCTTTTACCCATTCATCCTGTAACGTCATCACCGGACAAGAACATAACGACTATGAACGTCTCGAATTTATGGGAGACGCCGTCCTCGATATGCTGGTCGCGGAAATCGCCTATACCCTGCATCCGGAGATGGACCAGGGCAACCTCAGCAAGCTCAGGGCGTTACTCGTGAAAACCGACGGATTGGCCGCGCGTGCCCGTCAATTCGACTTTGCCAAATACATCAAAACGGGCGCGACACTAAAACCCGAAGCCCTCAACGACTCCAAGAAAATCCTCGAAGATGTTTTCGAAGCTTTTATTGGCGCCGTCTATCTCGATCAAGGCTATGCTGTCACTAAACGTCTAGTAAACCGTTTCTTTTATGATTCGGTGAAGAACTTAGGGCCTGAAAGCCTCACGGACTATAAGACACAACTCCAAGAAGCGATGCAAGCCGAACATAGCGAATCGGTCTATTACCGCGTCAAGAGCGAATCCGGACCGGCGCATGCGAAGACCTTTAACGTCGAAGTGGTCTATAACGAAGCGATACTCGGTAAAGGCACCGGCAACTCGAAAAAAGAAGCCGAACAAGCCGCCGCTAAAGACGCGCTCAGCAAGAAAGCTGGTTAAGATGGGTCTATTCGCCTTTCTCAAAGAGAAACTTTCGGGGGCTAACCCCAAGCAAAAAGATAAATATGTGGCCGGGATGGCCAAGTCCCGCCACCACTTTGCCGACCGCCTCAAAGCGTTAGGCAAACGCTACAGCGTCGTCACTGCGGCGTACTTTGACGAACTCGAACAAATACTGATCGAAGCCGATGTCGGCGTTTCCTTAACCATGGAAATTATTGAAGCCACTAAAACGGAAGCTCGTCTTAGTAACATCACCGAACCGTCCGCCATCAATGAAGTTCTCGTCGACAAGATGTTTGTCTCCTACGCCCAGAGCGGGTCCGGCATCATTAACGAAATTACCTTCGTAAAGGGCACGCCAACGGTTTTACTCGTGGTTGGGGTAAACGGCGTGGGTAAGACCACGACGATTGCCAAACTGGCTAAAAGGTACCAAAATCAGGGCAAGTCGGTGATGCTGGTCGCCGCCGATACGTTTCGGGCGGGAGCTGTCGAGCAGTTGACCGTCTGGGCGTCACGTCTTAAATGCCCGATCGTAACCGGATTACCTGTCGGGGATCCATCCTCGGTCGCTTTTGACGGGATGAGAAAAGCCCTTGAGGAACATATTGACCTTGTCATCGTCGATACGGCAGGTCGATTACAGACCAAAGCCAACTTGATGGCGGAACTTTCGAAACTCCGTAGAGTCATCGCCAAAGAGATTCCGGGAGCGCCTCACGAGGTGTTTCTCATCATCGACGCCACTACCGGCCAAAACGGCGTGCTGCAGGCGAAAGCCTTCGCGGAAGCCACCGGTCTTACCGGTATCGTGATCACAAAGATGGACGGCACCTCTAAAGGTGGTATTATATTAGCCATCCGTGACCTCTTGGGTGTCCCGGTCCGTTTTATCGGGCTCGGCGAGAAGCTGGATGACTTAGAAGAGTTTGATCTGGACCAGTATTTATATGGCCTTTGCTTAGGAGGCGACGAGTCATGAGTTTATTAAAATCGTTTGCCATCTGCTTGGCCATTGATTTAGGGTTATCCTTTGTTTTGAGTCTTTTTGGCTTCCAGCAATATATCATCGACGTGATGGTGTGCTTTGCCTTGTCTTTGACCTTCTCGGTCATGGACTATCGGAGATTACCCGGGAACTTCCTCAAGAACCCGAAGTTCCATCAGCACTTCGCCACCTTATTTCTTTTACTCCTCGTCGTCACCTACGTGATTGGATACGTGATCCTATGAGCGATACCTTAAAAGCCTTTGAAAAGGTCAATGACTTATTCGCGAAGTACGGCACCTTACTCACTGAAGCCCAGCAGGAAGTCATGAAGAACTATTATGAATTTAATCTGTCGCTTTCCGAAATCGCGGAGAACCTCAAAGTCTCCCGGACCGCGGTCAGCGATTCTTTAAAGACGAGCCTGGCCAAACTCGAGAAATTTGAAAATGAGCTCCACCTCGTGGAACTTGACCAAAAGGTTTCTGCGTTACTCACCAAGATAAAAACCGCTGAGGGCGAAGAGCTGAAGGCGTTACTCCATGAACTCGAAAGGATCCTCACCGATGGCATTTGAATCTCTGTCTGAACGTTTCCAGAGCATACTAAAAAAACTCAAAGGGCAATCCCGTCTTACTGAAAGTAATATGGACGAGATGCTTAAAGAAATACGCGTTGCCTTACTGGAAGCCGACGTTAATTTTAAAGTGGTCAAAGAGTTCTTAAATAACATCAAGGCCAAAGCGGTCGGACAATCCGTCTTCCTGGCTTTAAATCCTTCCCAGATGGTCGTCAAGATCGTCCATGACGAACTGGTGTCTTTGCTCGGCAGCGATCAATCTGAACTCCACTACAACTCTAATAAACCGACCATCATCATGCTCGTCGGCTTACAAGGGTCAGGTAAAACGACGACCGCCGGCAAACTTGCTAAACTGATGAAGGAAAAACTTCATAAGAAAGTGTTACTGGCCGCCGCGGACGTGTACCGTCCCGCCGCCATCGACCAACTGGTCCAAATCGCCAAACAAGTGGATGTCGATATCGTGAACCTCGGCACCACTGTCTCTCCGGTGACGATTGCTAGTAAAGCCAAAGAGAAAGCCTATTTAGACCATTATGATGTCCTCATTATCGATACTGCTGGGCGCTTACAAATTGATGAAAAACTGATGGAAGAACTCCACCAGATCACGAACGCGGTCAGCCCAGACGAAACGCTCCTGTTAGTCGACGCGATGAGCGGCCAAGACGCCGTCAACGTGGCCGACGCTTTTAACAAGAAATTAACGCTGACCGGCGTCATCATGTCGAAGCTCGACGGCGATGCCCGCGGCGGTGCCGCTCTCTCCATCCGCCACCTCACCGGCGTACCGATCAAGTTGGCCGGTATCGGCGAGAAATTATCTGACATCGAACTCTTCTATCCGGACCGTATGGCAGACCGTATCCTGGGTATGGGCGACGTCATGTCCCTCATCGAAAAAGTCCAAGACAATATGGACGAGAAAGCGATGAAAAAATCCGCGACCAAAATGATGGGCGGGCAATTCACCTTAACCGATATGCTGGACCAGATGAAGCAAGTCCAAAAGATGGGCAACTTGGGTGGTCTTCTTAAGATGATCCCGGGCATGCCAAAAATCACGGAAGAGCAAAGAATGCAGGCCGAAAAAGAAATGAAAAACTTTGAGGTCATCATCAACTCGATGACCCCTGAAGAACGTGACGACCCGAACCTCCTCAAGAACTCCAGAAAAATCCGGATTGCGAAAGGCGCCGGCAAGACCAGCGCCGACGTCAACCGTGTCATCAAAAAATGGGAACAAAGTAAAGATATGATGAAAGCGATGAGCGCCTACCAAAAGAGCGGCAAAATGCCACCCGGCGGACTGGGCGGCATGGGCGGATTCCCCAGGTAAATATTTGGCTTTGTTTTTAGACTCCCCAAGTGAGTAATTTTCTTAAAACAACGATGATTTCTATGAAAGCGAGCTTTCCAACGAAGGCATGCTTTTTCGTATATCGCTCCCAACGGGATATGATTTCTTGGTTGACTGATAAATCCGCTAGGATTCTTTTGAATTCGGCTTTATTGACTGGTGTGTTTCGATAACTAAACGTTTTTCTGATGGCTTCTTTCAAAATGCTTGGGTCTATTTCACTTCTTTTTAAAGTAAGCAAAATGTATAAGTCGTAATAGTCTTTGCTTCGGCTATTGCCGATGCCTTTTTCTATGATTGACTGAAACTTTTCAGCAACGATTGTTTCAAGATTGTATGCGTCCATTGAGATGATGTCGCCAGTGAGAATGGAGCGATAGTGATATTCGATTTCGGACGGTGTGACTGGATCCCCAAAAGCAATGTCAATATCGAGTGGTTGCCGAATATTGTCGAGTTGGGCGACAAGACTAATCCGATACCCTCCATACTTGTCCATATCACGGATGGATTCGTAACTGATGATAATGTACCGAATCTGGTCTTGAAGATCGATGGCAAGTATTTTTTCAATTATCACTTGAAGAGCTTCCAAGGTTAAATCCGTTTCCTGAAACTTGAAATCAATGTCCATCGTGCTGCGAGCTGAAAGGCCGAAGATAGAAGAAAGGAGGAAGCCGCCCTTAATAATGAATTTACCGTGGAATTCGCTTTTGGCAATGCGTTTGAGGATGGACTCAAAAAAATAAGCCTGGGCGACGATGTTCGCTGTGACCCCCAGTTCTTTAGCCTTGTTTTTCGAACGCGCCATTAAAGAGACGCTGTTCATTCTTGGATAATTTCCATAATCTGCTGCACCGCTTTCTCAATTCCCATCACTTTGGCATAGGCATAAAGATGCTTAAGATTCTTTTCTTTTCTTCTTGCATAACTGCGAAGTGCTTTTCCGAAAGTTTCTGAATCGAATGCGTTTCGTTTTTTTACGAGATCGCAGACACACTTCTCTAGATCATATAGCCGAATCATCTGCCCTTGCGGAGACCTTATTGAAGTAATACCAAGTTCATACGACTTTTTATCCTCGTAGTGGAATATCATTTTCAAATCCGAAGTGTTTTTTGGAGCGTGAAATCCTTGGAAAACAGTGACTTCATAAAACTCAGGGATGGTCTCACTCAACTGAAGAAGATAAAGCGCAGTTGAATAAGAATAGATACATTTTGGATGCCGGCTTTGAAATGCGAAGAACTCATCGTAGGCACCGCTGCCATTGGCGTATAGTCCTCGAGATTGCCTAACCAACTTACCTTGTCGGACAAGTTGAGTCAACAAAACCGATGGAATTTGGTGCTCTTTAAGCAATACGGCTTTTATAACTCCATTATTTTGTTCAAGGAGAGCATTAACTTTTTCTTCGTTTGTCATTTTACCACTGCTTTCACGCTTTAATAATAATAAAAATAAAGCACAAAAGCAATGATTGAATAAAAAGCATACCAGAAAAATGGAAAAAATCCAGATTAGAAAAGGCTTTTATACCCAGATATCTTTAAACTAGTGAAAAAACTTAAATACGGAAAAAATTGAAGTTAGTGGAAAATAGTTTTCACAAACTCCGAAAAAACAGAAGTTAGTAGAATATTATTTACACAAATTATTGCTTTTAGTTACGCCACCCAATGGAGATTAAAAAAAGGAATTCACAAGAGAGCTTTTTTACGAGAGGTTTTCTCTTGTTCTGCATATTTTGGCAACCAATGAATGGGTTCAAATGCATGTTTTAGCAACCAATCGCTTTTTAAAGGTATTTTTGTTCTAATACATCGAAGACTCCCTTTGTCATGATGCGGATTTCCGGGATGACGGAAAGGCTCATAAACGAGAGCGTCATAAAGGGATCGACATCATGCGAAACGCCGAGCGAAAACGCGGCGGTTTTGGCGGCTTCAAGCTGCGCATTGACTTCCGTTAACGGGAGGTCGCTCAGTAGCCCGGCAATGGGTAAAGATAAGGAAGCTAGAATCTGGCCGTTATTGACTACGACCATACCGCCTTTCAGGGTCTTAATGGCGTTCACCGCAAAGGCCATGTCGGCCTCATTAGTACCCACCACGATAATGTTATGCGCGTCATGGGCGATACTGGTTGCGACGGCGCCTTTCTTTAGTCCATAACCTTTAATATATCCAAGACCGATATGACCGGTTGAGTGATGGCGTTCCAGAACGGCAATTTTCAAGATGTCTTTACTGACATCGATGTGGCTGGCTTTACCTAAGTTCTTGGTCACGATCTGGCCTTTCATCATGCCGATGACGCCCAGTTCTTTAGCGGTCGCGAAGTCTTCTTTTTTAACCGTTTTGATGTTAATGGAGTTCAAAGCTTTCTCACGGAGTTTCTTATCGACGACGGGGGCAACAAATTCTACAAGTTTCTTTTGGTCGAAAAGGATGTGGCCGTGCTTGATGACGGTCTCAACGTTCACGGTGTTTAGCCCGTCGAGAATCACCAGGTCAGCGTCGTAGCCGGGAGCGATGGCGCCCACATGATCGAGGTGAAAGTATTGGGCAGCGTTAAAGGTCGCTACTTTAAGAGCGATGATGGGATCCGCGCCTAAGGAAATGGCCTTACGGATGATGTAGTCAATATGACCGAGTTCTAATAAGTCACTGGGATGTTTATCGTCCGTGGCAAAGAGGCAGCGGCTATAGAATTGGTCTCCCAGTAAGGGATGTAAGGCTTCAAGGTTCTTGGCCGCGGTGCCTTCACGGATCATGATGAACTGGCCGAGCTTTAATTTTTCAAGGGCGTTTTCATAGGTGTCACATTCGTGGTCAGAGGAGATACCCGCGGCGACATAAGCATCGAGGCCTTTACCGGATAATCCGGGAGCGTGGCCGTCAATGAGTTTATGATGGGATTCCGCGGCGATGATCTTCTTCAGTATCGCGTCATTACCAGCGATGGTTCCAACGAAATCCATCATCTCGGCGAGGCCGACGACGCGGGAATTGGCGTAAAAATGGTCGAGGGTTTTGGCGTCCAAAGTTTCAAAGTTTTCATCAAAGGGCGTCGCGGGAACGCATGAGGGGATGACAAAGTGAACATCGAGGGGTAAACCTTCGGTGGCTTGAAGCATATAGTCAATGCCGTCAGTGCCCATGACATTAGCGATTTCATGCGGGTCGGTGATGACGCTGGTGGTCCCATGGGGAATCACCGCTTTAGCAAATTGATAGGGAAGCACTAACGAACTTTCTAAGTGAATATGAGAGTCGATAAATCCGGGAGAGACGATCTTACCCATGACGTCGATTTCTTTTAGACCATGATAGGAACCGATACCGGCAATGATGCCGTCAACGATGGCGATGTCGCCGTGGTTGATCTCGGTCGAGAAGACATTTAAGTAGGCGGCATTTTGTAACACGATGTCGGCCAGTTCACTACCGTAAGCGACACGTAAAAGACGCTGCTTTTTAGAGAGCGCTTTGTCGAGTGGGTTTTGGGCCATAGGGATACTCCTTAGTGGTTAAAGCCTTAATCTATTTTGGGTTAACGGAGGACACTGTAGACGATCGTGAAAACACCGATGAGGACTAAGTAGATGGAGAAGTATTTATAATGTTTGACGTTGAAAAATTTAAAAATATAAATGAGGGCGAGATAGGTGAAGACGCCGGCGGCGACCATGGCGATCGCATATAAGAAAATAAGCGTCGTGTCGCTACTGAGGAGTAGGCTGATATCGCCAAGCGAAAGCACGAAGCTTCCCGCGGCTACCGGGATGAATAATAAGAAGGCAAATTCTTTGGCTTTGTCGTTACCGAGTTTGGCGACTTTGCCACCACTCATGGTGATGCCTGAACGGGAGATGCCGGGAAGGATGCCGATGACTTGAAAGAGTCCGGCGACTAACGTGTTCTTCCAGGTATAGGTCTCGTTTTTCGTGTCTTTCAGGAAACTGATAACGAATAAGACGACCGCGGTAATGAGAAACCCGATGCCGACAAATAAGAGGTTACCGAAGGTGGCTTTGACTTGGTCCTCAAAGAGATAGCCGAGGATGCCCGCGGGGATGGAAGCGAGGACGATATAAACGGCGAGTAAGAAGTCTGACTTGCCGGTTTGATCTTTCTTAAAGACGAACTTGCAGCAGTTGACGATAATGCGCCACAAGAGCTTACGGAAAAAGATGATTAAAGCGACGAGGGAGGCGAAATGGACGAAGATGGCAAAGACGGCTTCTTCCGCCGCGTTCACGCCCATAAGCGCTTGGACGAGGGCTAAATGGCCACTGCTGCTGATGGGGAGGATTTCCGCGATGCCTTGGACGAGGCCAAGAAAGAAATATTCGAGTATTTGTAGAAATGTCATAGAGGTTATTCCTTGCCTTTCAGGAACTTCTGACCTTTAACTAAGGCTTCGGTTTCCCATTTACCGATTTCATTATTGTCGATTTCTTTAATCAGTTTTAAATCCACTTTCGTTGGGGAGTAGGCTTTCCATAAATCAGGCCGATAGACGCGGGTCAGCTTTAAGGAATGCTTTTGTCGCCATTTTGTGATGGCGGCGTGGTTACCGGAATAGAGAAGATCCGGGACTTTCTCGCCCATATAGTCATAAGGTTCGGTGTATTGCGGATATTCCAAAAGACCGTTTTCAAACGTCTCTTCGACGCTGGATTCATTGGCAATGGCCCCATCCAAGAGACGGATGACGGCGTCACCGATGGCCATGGCCGCGATTTCGCCTCCGGTGAGGATGAAATCACCGATGGAGACGAGTTCATCGACATATTTATTCACGCGTTCATCAACGCCTTCATAATGGCCGCAGACGATGACAAGATGTTCGAGTTTAGCGTATTCATGTGCAGTCGGCTGTTTGAAGGTTTTGCCTCGTGGCGACAGCAAAACAACTCGGCTGTTCGGCGTCTTGTTATCCAAGATGGCGTCCACGATCGGCTGGCACTTCATGATCAGTCCGGCGCCACCGCCGACCGGCGGAGTGTCGACACGTCCATATTTGTCTTTGGTGTAGTCACGGATATTGATGATTTGCACTTCGGCGATACCTTTGCCGAGGGCGCGTTTGATAATCGAGTTAGTGAGAAACCCGGTAAACATTTCTGGGAATAAGGTCAAAATCGTGATTTTCATACTAAGCCCTCGATGACGTGGATAATGATGGCTTTCTTTTCGATATCTACATGCTTGATGAATGCGGGAATGAACGGCACGAAGAAGGTGCCTTCTTTTTTCTCGTGTTTGACGCGTAAAGTGCGTTGGGCACTGAATTCTTCGACTTTGATGACGTGGCCTAAAAGATGCTTGTCTTCGTCATAGACGAGACACTTCTCTAAGTCGGCGTGGAAGTAAGCATTTTTAATCGGCGGCGTGGCGGTTTTCTCGACTTGTACATAGGTGCCGATAAGCGTGGTCGCCTGGGTGGCGTCCGCGATGCCGTCAAAGGCAACGAAGTCGAGGTCGCCCATGGCGTGATAGCTCAGGACTTTGGTCTTGATACGGGTATTGGCTTTTTCGTTATACAAAAAGACGAGGTTGCCCTTTTTATAACGGAGCGCGCGAAAATCACTGGTAGAGAGAATTTTGACTTCCCCCTTCAGCCCAAACACCTTGACGATGACGCCGACAGTTACGTATTCCATAAAATCACCTAGTTCTATTATAAAGAAAAGAGGAGATTATTTCTCCTCTTGTTTTTCCTCATCGAAAGATTCGAATTTGAGGTGGACGCGTTTGTTTTCACTTTTACCGGCGACGCCGATGACTTCGCGGAGCGCATCAGCGATGATGCCCTTACGGCCAATCAGGCGGGCGGTGTCTTCATTTTCGGCAACGATGAGCAGGACGATATCCTTTTCGGAATCGCTCGGCAATTCACGAATCATGATTGCGTCTTTATGTTCGACGAAGCCATCAACGAAGGCGTGGATTATTTTCTCGTAATCCATGCTTATTTACCTTCTTTTTTGGTAACTTTTTTGCTTTCAGCGTATTTCGTCATGATGCCTTTGCGGCTTAACAATGTGCGGACGGTCTCACTCGGTTGGGCGCCAAGGCCTAACCATTTGAGGGCTAACGCTTCATTGATGATGGCGGATTCTTCGCTCTTTGACGGATCGAAGGTACCGATTTGTTCGATATAACGGCCATCTCTGGCGAAACGGCTATCGGCGGCGACGATGCGGTAGAACGGATTCATGTGGCGGCCAACGCGGGCCATTCTTAATTTCACTGACATAATTTTTTTCTCCTTATGAGTAACGTAGTTAGTGTAGAGGGTATTTAAACCTCTGTCAAGTCTTTTTGCTTAACACTATTGAAAAATATTGAATGTGCTATAATTTTTTAAGAAAGAGCGGTGATAGCATGATATATACACTCACGTTTAATCCGTGTCTCGATTACACCATGCTCGTCGGTGAAGTCCATTTTAATGGCGTCAACGTCGCCCAGTCCAGCACGGTTCACGCCGGCGGGAAAGGTATCAACGTCTCGATCGTTTTAGCGCGTCTCGGCGTCCCCAATACCGCGATTGGTTTTTTAGGCGGCAAAACCGGCGCGTCGATTCTGAGCGAAATCCAAAAAGAAGGCGTCATCCCTGAATTTGTCATCATCAACGAAGACTCCAGAGACAACTTCAAGATTACCGATGCCAACGGCAATACGACGGAGATTAATGGCAAAGGCCCCAACATCACCGATCATGAACTCAATGAACTCTTCCGTAAACTCAACGAAATCCAAAACGGCGATTACCTGGTCATCTCCGGTTCCGTCCCGCCGAATATCCCGAGCGATATTTATGGTCAAATCCTCAAATATCTTTCGTTTAAGAAAATCAAAGTGATCGTGGATGCCCGGAAAGAGCTTCTGAAAGCCACATTCCCGTTCCACCCCTTCCTCATTAAACCCAATGTCCACGAACTCGCCGAACTCTTCGATATTGAGCTCGCGCCGGATACCACGCTTGCGGATGAAGACCTCGAAGAATGCATGTCCCAGCTGCTCGACCAAGGACCGCAGAACGTCATTGTCTCGCTCGGGCCGCAAGGCGCCGTGTTCATGGGTCAGAACCGCGACCTGCTCCGCATTCCCGCCCCGGACGGCAAAGTCGTAAGCGCCGTCGGCGCCGGCGATTCCCTGATTGCCGGATTCCTCGCCGGTTACATTGAGACCAAAGATTTTGAGTACTCGCTCCGCCTCGGCTGCGCCTGCGGAAGCGCCACCACGTTCACCGCGTGGCTCGCGACCGCCGAAGATATCGAGCAACTCCTCGTCAAGTAAAAACACCGGGCTCATATTGAACAATATGGGCCTTTTTTTATGGCTTACGACAAACTTCCACAAAGTATTGCAAAGGGCTTTTATATTTGTTAGAATAACAACGCGTTTTGAAACGCTATAGATGATCCGCTGCCGTGTCACTACGGGTATGAACATCCGAAAAAAATTACTGCCAAAAGGAGCGTGATATCATGAACAACAATTTAGTCAAAGAGATCAGCGCCACGCAAATGAAGAACGATATTACCGAATTCGGTTCGGGCGATACCATCATTGTTTCCGTACGCATCGTCGAAAACGACAAAGAACGGCTCCAAGCCTTTCAAGGTGTTGTCCTACAACGTCGCGGCTCGGGCGTCAATGCATCCTTCACCGTTCGTAAAATTTCTGGCGGTGTCGGCGTCGAAAGAACTTTCCCATTACATTCACCGGTCGTCGCGAAAATCGAGGTCGTGAAAAAAGGTAAAGTTCGTCGTAATAAGCTCTTCTACCTACGCAAACGCACAGGTAAAGCAGCCCGAATCAAAGAGATTCTTTAATTAGTGACAGAAGGTTCTGCAAAGAACCTTTTTTGTTTAGAACCCATCAATAAAGCGGACCTCCGCTCAATTGATATCGCATACATTTATGAGTATAATTAACCAATAGGAGGGCAAGCACCATGACCATCACCGCAAAAAAAACTTGGCGTCGCGTTTTATCAGCTTGCCTGAATACTTTTTTCGTTACTTTTATGGTCATTGGCAGCGTCCTTATTTTCCACAACCTCTACTTCACCCCGGTCAAAGTGGTCGGCCAGTCGATGATGCCCACGCTCCAAAACAATGATTTTGGCGTAATGGACACCCACGACGGAGCCATCGACAAGATCGATCGGTTCGATATCATCATCATCAACTACCCTGTCGACAGTGATTATTTCATCATCAAGCGCGTGATTGGCCTTCCCGGCGAAACGCTGAGCGAAGATTTGACCACCGGTGCCCTCACCGTCAATGATGTCGCCGTCGAAGAACCTTTTATCACGGCCGAAGTCCTTGCCCGCACCTGCGCCATCAACGCCGGAGTCGCGTGCGACACGACCGTGACGTTATCCTCGACGCAATATTACGTTTTAGGCGATAACCGCGGCAATTCCACCGATAGCGAACACGGTATCGGTTTAGTGACTTATGACATGATTAAAGGTGTCCTCTTTGCCATCGAAGGCACGTGCAGCGACACGACTACCTCTTCCGGCACCGACGGTGCCCATATCCGTATTTGCCCGATCCGTTCCTATCGTTGGCCGACATTCTATTAACGGTACAACCTATGGCACAGCAAAAACACGTTCACTGGTATCCGGGCCACATGGTTCGCGCCATTCGCGAAATTGAAGAAAAAATGAGCGTCGTCGACGTCGTCATCGAGATTCTTGATGCGCGCGCCCCGCTGAGCAGCCGAAATCCTTATCTCGCTGATATCCGCCCTGAGAAGCAGCGTCTTTTAATATTGGCTAAATCTGATTTAGCCGATGAAAAGGTGACATATCGTTGGGTCAAGTTCTTTCAGGATCAGGGCATGACCGTCCTGGCGCTCAACCTCGAATCGAAGTTTTCCAGTATCTCGATTGCCAAAAAAGCCGAACTGGTTTCCACCGCCAAACGCGAAAAAGAAATCCGTAAAGGCATGAAACCACAACCGATACGCGCGATGATTATCGGTATCCCGAATGTCGGAAAGTCAACGCTCATCAATAAATTAGCGCATCACGCCTCCGCCGCCGTCGAGAACCGTCCGGGCCTCACCAAAGCCCAGCAATGGATCAAAGTCGGCACCACATTTGAATTATTGGACACTCCGGGGATTTTACCTCCCGATTATGATAATGCCGAAGCCGCCATGCATTTAGCGGCCGTAGGTTCGATTAAAACAGAAATATTGCCAATTCACTCGGTCGTTGATTTTATCGTGAAATTCCTGCTCAATAGTTATCCGGATGTTTTTACCAAGCTCTATGGACTAAAACCCGAAGACCTTGTTTCGCTGGAGACCATCCTTACCGGCGTCGCCAAGCGGCGCGGGCTTCTCATGGACGGCCAACCCGACAATGAAAAAGCCGAACTCGTTATTCTCAAAGAATTCAGGAGCGGCGCTTTAGGCCGTATCTCCTTAGAAAATCCGATGCTATGAGTTTAGATTACGAACAACGTTATTTCGATAAGAAAATCCGTTTTGTCGTGGGCTGCGATGAAGCCGGACGTGGTCCTTTAGCCGGTCCCGTCGTCGCTTCCGCGGTTATTTTGCCTCGGGACTACCATAACGATTTGATCAATGATTCTAAACAAATGACGGATAAAACGAGACGGCAAGCCTTTATCGAGATTAAGGAAAATGCCATTGCCATCGGCGTTGGCATCGTCTCAGCGGAGGAAATCGACAAGATCAACATCTACCAAGCCTCGCGTTTAGCGATGGAAATCGCCCTCAGAGCGATTAAACACCCCTACAACGTGATTCTCACGGACTGCATGCCTTTGCTCGGTCACGAGGTCCCGGTGGACGCGATTGTTCATGGTGACGCAAGAGCCCAGTGCATCGCCGCTGCAAGCATCATCGCCAAAGTGACTAGGGACGATATTATGATTGAACTAGATAAGCAGTATCCGGTCTATGGATTTGCCAAACATAAAGGGTATCCGACCAAACAGCATATTGAAGCTTTGATGTTACATGGCCCAGTTCCGGGACTCTACCGGTATACGTACGGACCGGTCCGCGTGGCCGCGAACAAAAATCTGCTTTTGTTTAAATAAGAGGGTTAATAAAACGACGACGCCACCTATTGATTGTGTAGGTGGTGTATTTTATGATAACAGGCCGTGATGTCGTGATTTACTTTTCGGTGAAATACGCTGGAGACTGGTCGAAAATCTATAATGCGATGCAAGCCAGAGAAAATTTCGAGGAAGAAGATGTCCTGACGACCGTCGGCGGTCTCCGCTGCCAAGTGGTCACGATTATCGACGAGAGTTATCCTGCGATGTTAAAAAGGATATATAAGCCGCCGTTCGCCCTTTTCTACTATGGCGATTTAGCTTTGAGCTATGAACTCGACACCACTTTAGCAGTCGTCGGGAGTCGAGAATGCAGCGATTATGGCTTAAAGATGACCACGCTCATCACCGGCGAGTTGGTAAATCGAGGCTTAACCATCATCTCCGGATTGGCAAAAGGCATTGATGCTGCAGCACATTTGGCGGCTATCAACAACAAAGGCAAGACCATTGCCGTGCTTGGAAGCGGTATTGATAATTGCTATCCCCGCGAGAACTTTGACTTATACAACGAAACAAAATTGCATCACCTGGTCATGAGCGAGTATCCGGGTGAAACGCCGCCTGACAGAGAACACTTTCCATGGCGGAACCGTATTATTGCCGCTTTAGCAAAAGGGGTCTTTGTCGCAGAAGCCCACCGCAAGAGCGGAACTCTGATTACTGTCGGCTATGCGCTTTACCTTGGAAGAGACGTCTTTGTTTTGCCACACCCAGCGGATACAGATACGAGCTGTAATCGCCTGATCAAGGATGGAGCGATTCTCATCGAATCGGCACAAGACATCATTGATGAGTTAAATCAGAATGTCGGAGAAAGCGAACTAAAGGCTGCCCCAAAACAATAAGAAAAATGTTATTTAAGTATTTAAATAAGATATATAGTAAAAATCAAAACATTTGACAAAGGTTTTTTTTGGATGATAATAACTAGGTGCAAAGGAAGATACCTCATGAAACTTGTTATTGTTGAATCGCCAACCAAATGCCATACGATCGGACGCTATCTCGGAGACGAGTATAAAGTCGTCGCCTCTTTAGGCCATGTTCGCGACCTCGCGACCAGCGGCAAAGGTGGGCTCGGCGTCGATGTCGCAAATGGTTTCGTCCCAACCTATGTTGTTAATAAGGATAAGAAGAAAGTCGTCAATGACTTAATCAAGCAAGCTAAAGCTGCCGACGAAGTCATTCTGGCAACTGACCCGGACCGTGAAGGCGAAGCAATTGCTTGGCACTTGGCCCAAATTTTGAAGCTAGACACAGACACCACAAAGCGTCTCGAATTTCACGAAATTACCCGCGTATCCATTGGCGAAGCCATGGAAAAACCCGGCAAAATTGACCTAAATCTTGTCGCAAGCCAAGAAACCCGTCGCATCTTAGACCGTATCATCGGTTTCAAACTAAGCAGTCTATTGCAGCGCAAAATCAAATCGCGTTCGGCTGGCCGAGTTCAATCGGTTACTTTAAAATTAATCGTTGAGCACGAGAAGGAAATTCAGGCATTTGTTCCTGAAGAGTACTGGACCATCAGTGCCCAGGCACACGATGGCGATCGCACGATCTCGATTGACTTTGATGGCCTTGACGGCAAAACAACCAAAATCACAACGGAGAAACAAGCCCTTGAAATCTTGGCTCGCGTTTCCAATGAATTAAAAGTCGTCGATATCAAAAAGTCACTCCGCATTATCGAAAGCAAAGAACCCTTCACCACGTCAACGTTGCAGCAAGAGGCATTTAACCGCTTCAAATTCAGAACCAAGAAAACTAGCGTTATTGCCCAAAAACTGTATGAAGGCATTTCACTGGGCGATGAACCTGTTGGTTTAATCACCTATATGCGTACCGACTCGACACGCCTTGCCCCGACCTTCGTGGCCCGCGCTCAATCCTATATTCTCGATACATTTGGTAGCGCCTATTTAGGCAACATCAAAGCGGATAAAGAATCCGTTGGCATGCAAGATGCTCACGAAGCCATCCGTCCGACAAGCAACCACCGCACTCCGGAAAGCGTCCGTGCTTACTTGAGTTCGGACGAATACCGTTTATACAAATTGATTTACGACCGTGCGGTCGCTAGTCTGATGCCCGCTAAAAAAGAAGAAGCCACTGTTCTCAAGTTTGAGGGTAATGGCCTAACCTTTAAAGCCGATGGCGTCGTCACGATTTTTGACGGTTTTACAAAAATTTATGGCAATGATGCAGACGATAAGTCCAAATTCCTTCCGGTCGTTACTAAAGGCGAAAAGTTCGTCTTAGAAAACGTCGTTAAAGAACAACATTTTACCAAACCTCCGGCGCGTTATTCAGAAGCGAAGGTCGTCAAGTTGATGGAAGAAGCCGGTATCGGTCGCCCGTCCACTTACTCGAGCACGATTGAAACACTCCAAGCGCGTAAATATGTTACAAGCGCAGGTGGCATTTTGACACCCACCACTCAAGGCAATCTCACCATTGAAAATCTTGAGAAATATTTCTCTGAATTATTGGATGAAAAATATACCGCTCAGATGGAAGCCAATTTAGATAACATCGTTGATGAAACGAATACCCGTTTGAAGATCCTTTCTGAGTTTTATCTCCCATTCGAAGAACAAGTGAAAAAAGCTTATGACGAAATGCCAAAACCAACCGTCGTTTTGCTTGATGAAGTTTGCCCAAAATGCGGCGGACAATTAGCGCAACGCGAAGGGAAATACGGAGCGTTCGTAGCTTGCTCGAATTTTCCCAAATGCGATTACGTGAAAAAGGACAAACCCGCTGCCGTACAGACTGGCGAAATGTGCCCACAATGCCATCGTCCGTTAGTCGAAAGAACCGACAAAAAGGGCCGCAAATTCGTCGCCTGTTCAGGTTTCCCGAAATGCCGCTATATCAAAGGTTCGGAAGAACATGAATTCCATCACGAAGAAGCGGAGCACGTGAAAAAGTGCCCCGATTGCGAAGATGGTTGGCTCGTGACAAAAAAAGGTAAATATGGTACGTTCCTTGGCTGCACGAATTATCCAAAATGTCGCCACATGGAAAAAATTGCCAAAGAAAATAAGTGAGATAAAATCTCACTTTTCTTTTAGTGTGATATAATAGCGACAGGTAAAAAATAGTGGAAAAACGCATTAACGTAATTGGAGCTGGACTTGCAGGCGTCGAAGCAACTCATTATCTTGTTTCACACGGTTTTACTGTCCACCTTTATGAGAAACGCCCCAACGATATGACACCGGCCCATCACACCGGCTTTTTTGCTGAACTTGTTTGCTCAAATTCATTGAAAAGCAGCAGCCTCGAAAACGCATGTGGACTGCTCAAAGCCGAAATGAGGGAAATGGACTCAATAACCATGCGGATTGCACGTGAAACGAGCGTCCCGTCAGGACAAGCGTTAAGTGTAGACAGGGACCTTTTTGCCCAAAGAATCACTGAAGAAATTAAGAATAATTCTAGTGTTGTTTTGCACGAAGAAAATGTAGAAAAAATTCCTGATGGAATTACGATTATCGCGACCGGGCCACTGACGAGTGAAAAACTGGTAAGAGAAATTGCTGCAATTGCCGGTGAAAACACCATGGGCTTTTTCGATGCCTCGTCACCGATTATCGAGAAGGATAGCATCGACTTTTCTAAAGCCTATTTTAAGTCACGTTACGAACAAGGTGACAGTAGCTACATCAACTGTGCAATGGACCAAATGGAATATGAGCGTTTTTATAAAGAACTGATTACCGCCCAAACAGCAGAAGTTCATAGTTTTGATGCCGAATATTTTGAGAGTTGCATGCCTGTCGAAGTCATGGCTAAAAGAGGCGAGGCAACCCTACGTTACGGGCCACTTAAACCGATTGGGCTAAGGCGGACGCCAGAAGATCATCCTTATGCTGTCGTTCAGCTACGACAAGACAACGTTGCCGGAAGCCTTTATAACATTGTCGGATTTCAAACCAATCTAACCTATGCTGAGCAACGCCGGGTTTTTGGACTGATTCCAGGATTAGAGAACGCATCGTATGTGCGTTATGGACTCATGCACCGGAATACTTATGTCAAGGCGCCTAAGGTTTTAGAGCCTACTTTGCAGATGAAAAACCGATTAAACGTACTTATTTCTGGGCAACTATCAGGCGTGGAGGGCTATGTGGAAAGTGCCGCCACCGGAATTCTCGCCGGCATCAACGCCGCTCGTATTTATGATAAGCAAGAACCGGTAACCGCACCGCTAAATTCGATCCTGGGGGCACTCACTAATTACATAACTCGATGTGTACCTGATAACTTTGCTCCAATGAATGCCAATTTTGGTATTCTTTATGGTGCCACGAAAAGAAATCGCGAGAAAACTGCTGACGATGCTTTGGCAGCTATCAAGGATTGGTGGGTGAAGATTCATGAATAAACCGCTATCAGAATTTTTAAACCATTTGCAAGTTGAGCGCCATTATTCGTTAAAGACAGTTGATGCTTATCGTCGCGATATTGAAAAATTCTATAAATATCTCCTCACTGAGGATGTTCTAGTTAGCGATGTGGATCATTTGATTATCCGTGATTTTCTATCGACTGAACTTGCTAATAAAATCAGCAAGAGAACGCTTAAGCGAAGACTGAGTGCTCTAAGACATTATTTCACCTTTATGACTATCAAAAACTACTTCAAAACCAACCCGTTTTTGTTAATTTCATCTCCGAAAGCCCAAGCGGCATTACCCCATTTCTTATATCTCGAGCAAGTTGAGCAACTCTTAAAAATGAACGCTCAACGTACCGACGAATTGGCAATTCGAGATCAAGCAATAATTGAGGTTCTTTATGCTTCGGGAATTCGCGCTGCGGAACTCGTAGCTTTGACTCTACAAGATATCGATTTTAAAAACCGCATGATGAGAGTTATTGGCAAAGGCCGCAAGGAACGCATGGTACCTTTATCCAAAGCTGCTAAGACCGCAATGGAAAAATATCAGAAAGAACTCCGTCCTGCATTGCTTGCAAAACATCCCCAACAAATTCCGTCGGCCGTGTTTATCTTAAATGATATCGGTGAGGGTTTAACAACACGTGGCTTGGAATTCATTCTTCGCAATATCGAGAAGAAAACTGGCGATGATGTTGGTCTACATCCGCACCTACTCCGCCACACCTTTGCAACCCATTTACTTGAAAACGGGGCAGATTTGCGGACAATTCAAGAACTTTTAGGTCATGCAAGCATATCGACAACCCAGATCTATACGCATGTTACGCAAGAATCGATGAAGGCCCAGTATGATATGGCCTTTCCTCGAAACAAGAAGAAAATAGTTAAGTGACGCTTAAGCGTCATTTTTATATCACGGCAGTTCCAATTATTTAATTGCATACAGGTACCTGCTATGATAGAATAAATTGGCTCTCTAAAGAGAGACTACACACATCATGGATTCGATGACAGGTCCTTAAGCCGCCCAAGGGGGCAAATTAAGGTGTCATTTACGGAAATGATGGAGGTCAAAACCAAACATGGAGGTCTATATGGTAGAAGAAAAGAAAGTCGAGGTTGTCGCACCAGCGCCAGCCACACCAGCCGCACCAGCCGTTGAAAAGCCAAACATTATGGCGAGCGTCATTCACGCCGATAACGAACCCGTTATCACGATGAAGAAATTGCTCGAAGCCGGTGTTCACTTTGGGCATCAAACCCGGAGATGGAACCCGAAGATGGAAAAGTTCATCTATGGCGCCCGCAATGGGATATACATTATCGATTTGCAGAAGTCAGCCGCCAAGATTGATATCGCCTACAAAGCCATGAAGAAAATCGTTGATGAAGGTGGAAAAATCCTCTTTGTCGGAACGAAAAAACAATGCCAAGACGCCGTTAAGGAAGAAGCCTTACGTTCGGGAAGTTTCTACATTACCAATCGATGGTTAGGTGGCACTTTGACGAACTTCCGGACTATCCAAAACCGCATCAGATATTTAAAAGAACTTGAGAAGAAAGAGGAAGACGGAAGTTTTGAGCTATTACCCAAGAAAGAAGTCGCCTTACTCAAGAAAGAAAAAGACAAATTATCCAAAAACCTCGAAGGCATCAAAGAAATGCGTAAGACCCCGAACGCCGTGTTCGTTGTTGATCCGCGCGTTGAACACAATGCTGTTGCTGAAGCTCATGCTCTCGGAATCCCTGTCTTCGGTATTGTCGATACCAACTGTGACCCAGATGAAGTCGATTTCCCAATCCCAGCTAACGACGATGCAATCCGCAGCGTCCGTTTAGTGCTTGGAGTCCTTGCTGATGCCGTCGTCGAAAGCAAAGGCGGACAACCGCTCATCGCTTATACGAAAGACGTCGAAGGCGCCGAAGTCACGATGAAAGATGCCATCCGTCAAGCGGATCGTACACCAGTCAGACGCGAAGAAGGCGACCGCCCACATTTCCCATATAAGGAAAGAACCACTCATTCCGATAAACCATACGTAAGCAATTACCATCCAGCAGCGACCACCCCGGCTGCTACGACTCCGTCTTCCACGGCCACGCCCTCTTCCACATCAACGACCAGTTCTGCCACGACCCCTTATAAGGCCTATGTTGCAGCTGCTAAAGCGGAACTTGCCGCAAAGCAAGCCGCTGCCGCCAAACCAGAAGTCAAAGCCGAAGTAAAGCCGGAAGTTAAAGCTGAAGTGAAGCCAGAAGTTAAGGTTGAGGTCAAAGCCGAAGTTAAGGCAGAAGTCAAACCTGAAGTCAAAGCTGAAGCGAAACCAGCTGCTGCCCACCATGCTGCTGCCAAACCAGTAGCCAAGTCAGAAGCGAAAGCTGAAGTCAAACCAGAAGCCAAAGCCGCGAAATAGTCGGCGAAGGAGTACATAAATGTCTGCAATTATTGAACAAATCAAAATTCTACGCGAGCGCACCGGCGCTGGCATGATGGACTGCAAAAAGGCCATCGAAGAAAATAACGGTGATATCGAAAAAGCCGTCGATTGGCTCCGCGTTAAAGGCATCTCCAAAGTTGCCAAAAAAGCTGGCCGTATCGCTGCTGAAGGTCTCACGACTGTCCACACTTCCGAAAAGCGCGATGAGACGATTATTCTTGAAGTAAACTGCGAAACCGACTTTGTCAGCAGCAGCGAAGGCTTTAAGAAACTCGTGCTTGATATTCAACGCGTTTTGATGGATGCCCAACCGAAGACTATCGAATCCGCTAAAGCATTAACAGAAACGTTAATCACTGACGGAACTATTAAGCTTGGCGAAAAACTCGATCTCCGCCGTTTCGAGATTGTCACTTCCCCACGCGCGAACGTCGGAACTTACATCCACATGGGTGGCAAGATCTCAACGCTTGTTGTTCTCGACAAACCAAATTTCCAATTAGCGAAAGGCTTAGCGATGCATATCGCTGCCAATAACCCGCTTTACATCGATAAAACGAGTATTCCTGCGGGTGTCATTGAACACGAAAAAGAAATACAAACCGAATTGACGAAAGCTGATGAGAAGCTTGCAGGCAAGCCGGAAGCGGCCCTTGCAAAAATCATCGAAGGCAAAGTAAACAAAATCTTCAGTGAGTCGACACTTCACGAACAAGCGTACTTGCTTGATGAAGACGGCGCGACTGTCGCGGTTGTCCTTGCCCGTTTAGGCGTTAAGGTTTTGAAATTCGTTCGCTACGCTGTTGGCGAAGGTATTGAAAAGCGTGTCGATGACTTTGCCTGTGAAGTCATGAGTCAGGTCAAATAGAACACTCTTTGAGTGTTCTTTTTTTCTAAAAAAAGGAGAAAATATGGGTAAATACAAGCGGATTGTCTTAAAATTAAGTGGTGAAGCCTTGGCTGATAAAAACGGCAAACTTATTCTCGAAGCCAACCATTTGGATCGGGTCGCGGAAGCGATTCAAATCATGGTCGGTAAAGGTGTTGAAGTTGGAGTCGTTATCGGCGCTGGTAATATCTGGCGTGGAAAACTTGCCGAGAAAATTGGAATCGAAAGAACAACTGCTGATTATATGGGGATGCTTGGAACGATTATCAATTCTCTTGCTCTCCAAAGCGTGCTAGAAGAACTAGGCGTTCCTTGCCGTGTTATGAGCGCACTCGAAGTCAAATCCGTCTGTGAACCCTACATCCGCCGACGGGCAATTCGTCATCTAGAAAAAGGTCGCGTCGTAATCTTTGCCGGTGGAACGGGTAATCCCTATTTCACGACTGATACTACGGCCAGTCTTCGTGCGATGGAAATCGAAGCCGACGCCATTTTGATGGCGAAAAACGGTGTCGATGGTGTTTTCACCGCCGATCCTGAAGGCGACCCGAAAGCAACACTAATTCCTGAAATCACCTTTAAAGAAATGTTAAGCAAGAACCTAAAAGTAATGGATCCGACTGCTGTTTCGCTCGTACTCGACAAGGACATTGAGATTCGTGTTTTTAACATGAATGATATGAAAAACTTTGAACGAGTCTTGAATGGCGAAAAGGTCGGTACTATCATAAAGAAGGGGTAACTTTATGGATGAACTCGCATTAGAATGCCAAGAAAAGATGAAGAAAACACTTGAGTCATTGAGTGGTAGTTTTGTCACACTCCGAACCGGACGTGCCAATGGAGCTCTTCTTGACCGGATTGAAGTTGAGTACTACGGCGACCACTGCCCGATTAACCAAATCGCCAGCATAACCGTCCCGGAACCACGCCAAATCCTTATTAAGCCCTACGATAAAAACGATGCTAAAGCAATCATTGCCGCCATCAACTCGAGTGAGCTTGGAATCAATCCGATTTCAGATGGCGTTAATATCCGTCTCAATATTCCACCTCTAACCGAGGAACGCCGTCATGATTTAGTGAAGGTCGCCAAACGTTATGCAGAAGATGCGAAAATCGCGCTTAGGAATATTCGCAGAGACTATTTCGAATTTTTGAAAGACGACGATTCTTACTCCGATGACCTTAAGAAACGCATTGAAGCCGATGTCCAAAAAGTCACGGACGAAGCAATGAAAAAGCTCGAAGAATTGTTGGTCGCAAAGGAAAAAGAAATCATGGTTGTTTAGGATCGGCAATGCCGGTCCTTTCTTTTTACAAAAAGAAATCCAGCCCATTAATATTCTAAAGAACACCCTTCTAATGTATAATAAACATAGTATGTCTAGAGGGAGTGATTTACGTGGGACGTTCAAGGCCAGAACCTAAAAATGATTTTCACTTAAGCCAACCGCTCGCTCACGTTGCTTTCATTATGGATGGAAATGGCCGTTGGGCCAAAAAGCATCTTTTACCTCGCCATTTAGGTCACAAAGAGGGCTGCCTACGCATTAATGAGATTGCTCAAGCATGCGAGGATCTGGGAATAAAAGCTATGACTCTCTATGCTTTCAGCACGGAAAACTGGAAACGACCTAAAGATGAAATCGATCACCTCTTTCAATATCTCGACGAATTCTTCGAACGCGAAATTGACCATATGATGAGAGATGGCGTTCGGGTGATCATCAGTGGAGAGGTTTCGCGCCTTCCTGAAAATAGCCAAAAAACTATAGCAAAAGCCATCGATTTAACAAAGAATAACGAAAAGTTTGTTTTTAATATTTGCCTGAATTATGGCGGGCGTGCTGAAATATTACGTGCCACTAAGGCGTTTACAAAAGACGTTCTTGATGGTCATAAAAACCTCGAGGATTTGGATGAAAAGACTTTTACGTCTTATCTTTATACTGCCTCGCTTCCAGAAGTCGATTTGCTGATTCGGACTTCTGGCGAACAACGCACAAGCAATTTCTTGCCTTGGCAACTTGCTTATAGCGAATTTGTCTTTACCCCAACTTATTGGCCCGATTTTACAAAAGAGGAATTTATTAAATGCCTAATCGAATTTGAATCTCGCTCTCGCCGATTCGGAGGTATAAAAAATGAATAACATCAAAGTGAATGACCTTACCCCTGATACCAAAAAAACTATGAAGACCCGTATCATCACCGCATTGATTTTGGTCGGTATTGTCCTTCCGACATTGATACTTGGCGGTTGGTATTTTGTGACCCTCACTTTTGTCGTCTTGCTTTGGGCAATTCACGAATTTATCAATGCTCCCGCCCATGATCGTTATAACATTCTTGTCCACGTTTTCATTTACATCGTCACTTTGGGTATCGTCTTCTGGATATTTGTTAAGTCCAATGTCAATTCCGTAGGCTGGGACCTTGGAGATTGGAAATTCGAGAACGGCCTTAATCATATTGAGGTAAGCACGATTTCAATTGCTGTTACCACATGTGTTTTGTTCATGATATCGCTCACAAACAAGAGCTTCAACATGAACGATGTGACATATCTTTTTACGATGATTGTTTTTATTGGCTTGTCATCGCAAGGGATATTATTCTTGCGTTACTTTCCAAGTTTTGCATTTCAAAACAACCCTCTCATAAATTATCCCGAGCCCACTTGGTGGTCGACATCATTTCTAATCATATACGTTTTGCTTGGAACATTTATGGCCGATATAGGCGCTTATTTTACTGGCGTTATCTTCGGCAGAAACAAGATGAATCCTCGCATCTCCCCCAAAAAAACATGGGAAGGTTTTGCTGGTGGTGTTGCCTTATCTATTATCGTTAGCCTTGCTTTTGCTTTTATTGCTGACCTCAGTGGCTATCCTTTACTGCCATTTATGACACTCCAAGAGTGGTACTGGGTAGTTTGCATCTCGGTTATCATGCCATTTTTGTCGACCCTTGGCGATTTCATTTTCTCTGCAATAAAGAGAAACTTCGAAATTAAAGATTATGGAACGATCTTCCCTGGAATGGGAGGAGTTCTCGATCGAATCGATTCCCTGCTTGTGACCTCACTTGTCGTTGCCATTATCATTACATTTATCCATAATGGCTGGAGCCTCTTGGCATGAAAAAAATTATTTTGCTAGGCGCTTCAGGTTCAATTGGCGAACAAACGTTGGACATCATTAATGCTAATCCCGGCGATTTTTCATTAGTTGCTTTTAGCGTTGGTAATCATATTGAAAAGATAACCGAAATTGTTGCAAAGAACGTTGATGTAAAGGGTTTTTGCGTTGAAAACGCTTCCGATTGCGATTCCTTCAGAAAGCTTTTTCCCGGTCTTTACATCGTTAGTGGCGATGCGGGTTTGACTGATTTAATCAATAAATTTTCCGCTGATCTTGTTGTCAACGCGCTCGTCGGATTCGTTGGCCTTGTCCCGACAGTCGGAGCGCTCAGAAATGGCATTGATGTTGCCCTTGCTAATAAAGAATCTCTTGTTGTGGGTGGCGAATTGATTAATGAAATCTTGGCCCAGAGCAAAGCACGCTTGTTTCCGATTGATAGCGAACATGTAGCAATATCTAAATGCCTCCAGGGTCACAAACCCTCTGAAGTAAAACAGTTGATACTCACAGCCAGCGGAGGATCATTCAGGACGTTATCACGAAAAGAACTGAAGAATGTGACAGTTACAGATGCACTCCATCACCCTTCTTGGTCCATGGGAAAGAAAATTACAATTGACTCTGCGACAATGATGAATAAAGGTTTTGAAGTTATCGAAGCACATTATCTGTTTCATATGCCTGAAAACCAAATCAGCATTGTGATGCATGATGAAAGTAAGGTTCACTCGCTTGTTCAATTCATTGATGGTTCCTACCTCGCCGATATTGGACCTGCTGATATGCGGATTCCAATCGCTTACGCCCTTTATGGTGAAAATCGTACTGAGCAAAAAGTACGCGGCTTGCCCCTCGAAGAGTTTGGAACACTCCATTTCCATTCCTTCGACAAGAAGCGTTATCCATGCGTTGGATTTGCCCTAAAAGCTTTAAAGGCTAAAGGAAGCATGCCGGCGGTCTTAAATGCTAGTAACGAAATCGCCGTGAATGCCTTTTTAGAAGGCCAGATTGATTTTCTGGAAATTGAATCGATTATCGAAAAATCACTTACGAATCATAAGTTAATCAAACATCCTACGCTTCAGCAATTGGTTGCTGTCGATAAGGCAGCTCGGAGTTTCGCTCTTCAACTCATTAAGGGGAAAACACAATGACAATATTAACGATTGTACTCTTCATCGTCAGTCTCGGTTTATTGATCGTCATTCATGAGTTCGGTCATTTCACGATGGCCAAATTATTCAAAGTTTATGTTATGGAATTTTCCATTGGATTTGGTCCGGCATTGCTAAAAAAGAAAAAAGGCGAAACCTTGTACGCTTTACGTGCCTTGCCAATCGGTGGCTATGTCATGATGTATGGCGAAGGTTCAGAAGGCATTCCAGAGTTGGCAAATGTTCCGAAAGAACGTAGTTTAATCGGAATTGCGAAGTGGAAACGCGCCATCATTATGAGCGCTGGCATCATTCTTAACTTTGTTTTAGCTTTCTTGTTATTCTTCGTAAGTAACTTTGCTTTTGCACAACGCTCTTTAACGAATAAACTCATTATTGCTGATGGCAGCGTTGCAGCAAACGCTGGCATTCAAACTAATGAAATATTGGATTTTACTGCTATCGATACCGGAACGATTGAAGCAACGACCGATGGTGGTCAAGTATATTACGTAACGTATGTCGGTTTTTCTTCCTATGAAGATAGCTTAGGCGACGCCATTGTGTTTTCAAGAGTGGAAGGTACTGAAACGGTTTATTTCGTTCCTGACGAAGCTACAGACACGATTTCTTTCCCAATAACTATTAAGACGGTTGTTTCGGAGACAGAAACAACTTCAAGAGATGTCCCGATTACTTTAACCGCTGTCGCCACAACGACGGGCACAACAACGACTTATGCTTGGGAAGATACTGGTATTACATTTAACGTTAAAACTTACCGGCTCAATTTCTTCCAAGCAATTGCTGCCTCTGGTGAACAGTGGTGGAACGGTTTCACGCTCATTGGAAAGACACTTGCAGGATTATTTATCGGTCAGGGTTACGAAAACTTGGGCGGGGTCATTTCGATTTTTACCACGACTTCTAGTGTGTTCACGACGCTTGGACTTGGAACCTATATCCGTGTTTGGGGCCTTATTTCAGTCAACATCGCATTATTCAACATTTTGCCATTCCCAGGACTCGATGGCTGGCATTTATTAGTCATCGCTATTGAGGGAATCACGAAGAAAGAAATTCCTTCAAAGATCAAAAACATCATTTCAGCGGTTGGTCTAGGGCTTTTGTTGCTCTTAATGGTCTTACTTGTCTTTAAAGACTTATTCTTGTAGGAGTTTTCATGGAAGAAAGAATGATTCGTTTCCTTAAATCGATTGGTATCGAAGACGTTGATGCCTTCGATCTTTCGTTTGAAAACATTATGAAGAATCCGATCAAACCGAAACAGTATGATATGGTCATTCATAAGGAAACGCCTTGGGATTATCAGCAACTGCGCTTTTTCCAAGATTCACTCAATAATATCACCTATCCTTACAAGCTAACTTTTACCTACGCAAAGGAACCCACTTTTCAAGATATAATCAACCTTTTGGAAAACTGGTATCAGACGATTTACCGTATTCCCCATAACTTGGAAATTATCGAAGAAAATGGCAGAATCGTGGTACTTTTTGCCAAAGAATCGGAAATCGAACAATACAAAGAAGCCCTCAAAGACTTCACGGATTTTTTGCGTTTTATTTGCTATGAAACAATTATCGACAGCCGGATTAAACCGGTTGAAGAAGTCGTCAACAAAAAGGAACTCAAAAAACTCACCAAAGAAGCCGAAAAAACACTCGATAAACACTCGGAAAGCATCGACGTCGATATCGAAGAAGAGCACCGCGAATATCAGAAAAAGATCGAAGATTCGTTAACTAAAGAGATGGAAGATAATTATAAAGCCATGGAAGAAGAGCGCCGCTCGAAGGCGATTTTCAAACGCGGCGATTACATGAAAATGCACATTGGTGACTTTGACACGAACTCTGTCAATGTTGATTTTGAGGGAAAAGTTTTTTCCCGGGAAGATCGAAAATCACAAAAAGGGAAAGTCATTCTAACGTTGGGACTGACCGATGGCCGGAATGGGATATATGTCCGTTTAATCGAAGACAATCGGGTTTTAACTCTCGAAAAATTTGAAGCTCTTACGATGGGCGCTAATGTTCACGTCCGTGGCGCAGTCGGAATTGATAAATACACGAATGAACTCTATGTCATGGGCCATTTTTTCGAAGTACTTGCTGCAGATGAAATGCGGACTGATGACAGCCCTGAAAAGCGCGTTGAACTTCATTTGCATACCAAGATGTCCGCGATGGATGGATTAGGTACGATCGATGGTTATTGCGCTCTTGCGGCTCATATGGGCCATAAAGCGATTGCTATAACCGATCATGGCGTTGTTCAAGGTTTTCCAGACGCGCAAAAAGCGGCCGCAAAGTATAATCTCAAAATGATATATGGCGCCGAACTTTACATGGTAGACGATAAACCAAACTACATTCAAAACCCAAGTGACATCCGTTTACGTGACGCCTCGTTTGTTGTCTTTGACTTTGAAACTACAGGCCTCAGCGCTCGTTATGAACATATCATCGAATTTGGCGCTGTTCGGTTCGTAAGCGGAATGGTTGTCGATCGCATCGACATTCTCATTAATCCAGGAAAAGATGTGCAAATACCAGCCAAAATAACACAACTGACTAAAATCACCAAGGCGATGCTTGAGGGCAAACCAAGTACTGAGAAAGCTCTTGAGATGATAGAAAAATTCATTGGTGATGCAATCCTCGTCACACATAATGCTGATTTTGATATTGGATTCATGAACGAAGAACGTCGTCGTCTTGGAAAGGCTCCGATCACGAATCCGGTAATTGATACTTTATCATTATCGCGTTTCTTGTTTCCGGAAGCTCGCGGACATCGTCTTGGCGATTTGGCTCGTAACTTTGACGTACTTTATGAGGAAGGCGAAGCGCACCGTGCCGACTACGATGCAAAAGTCCTCAATGACATTTGGCAAGCATTGCTCGTGACTTTGACAAAAAAGAATGAGAATATGACTCACCGCGATGTCGGGAATCTTTTGATGAGCGATAACCTTCTAAAACACTTACGGGCAAAACACATTGTTGTACTAGCGAAAAATGCGGCTGGTCTTAAAGATCTTTTCAAACTCATCTCTCTATCACATATCGACTATTTAGCAGATGTGCCTAAAATTCCGCGAGAAGTAGTGGAAAAATACCGCAAAAATCTCTTGATTGGTTCTGCTTGTTTTAATGGCGAGGTTTTTGATACTGCAATGACACGGACGAAAGATGTCCTCGTCGATAAAATCAAATTCTATGACTATATCGAAGTTCAACCACTTGATAATTATTCGTTCTTGATTGACATGGAGACGATAGAAAACCAAGACGTCTTAAAACGGGATATCAAGGACATCGTAGAAGCTGCCGGAGAAGTGGGAAAGCTTGTCGTTGCGACAGGTGACTGTCACTACGTCAACCCCGAGGATAAAATTTACCGCGATGTTTACATCATTGCCAAAGGCATTGGGGGAATTAACCACCCATTGTACCCATTCAACCGCGATAAACGTGCTTCGTTCGAAAACCCGAACCAACATTACAGAAGCACGGCCGAAATGCTGGAGAATTTTGTATGGATAGGACATGAAAAGGCTTTAGAAATTGTTATTCTAAACTCTAATAAAATTGCTGATAAAATTGAAGTCGTAAAACCTTTGAAGACCAAACTATACACTCCCAAAATCGCTAATGTCGACACGATACTTTCTGAACTTTGTTATAAAAAAGCCCACGAAGTTTATGGAGATGAATTGCCGGAAATTGTCGCCAAGCGATTGGAAGCCGAGCTAAGTGGTATCACGAAAAACGGATACTCAGTTATTTACTATATCGCCCATAAGATTATAAAAAAAGCAAACGATGATGGCTTCATGGTTGGCTCTCGTGGTTCCGTCGGATCCAGCTTTGTCGCCACGATGGCAAGCATTACCGAAGTAAATCCTTTACCTCCGCACTATAATTGCCCTAATTGCCATTTTACCGAGTTTGTAAACCAACCCGATGTTTTTTCGGGTTATGATTTGGCTGATCGAGTGTGCCCACGTTGTGGCAACAATTTGCATCACGATGGGCAGAATATTCCATTTGCGACATTCCTTGGATTCAATGCCGAAAAAGTCCCTGATATTGATTTAAACTTTCCAGGTGACTACCAATCTAAAGCACATGATTATACAAAAGAATTATTAGGTGCCAACAACGTATTCAGAGCCGGAACTATTGAAACAGTGGCGGAGAAGACGGCGTTTGGATATGCCAAAGGCTATTACGAACGTTCAGGCCGGGATTTGACTAAAGTCACTCGCGCGGATATTTCATTCCTTGCTGCCGGATGCCAAGACGTTAAACGAACTACTGGACAACACCCTGGTGGTATTGTCGTTATTCCTGATGAATTTGAAGTTTATGATTTCACCCCAATCCAATATCCTGCAGACGACAAGGAATCAAACTGGAAGACAACTCACTTTGATTTCCATGCCATTCACGATAACGTCTTAAAACTCGACTTGCTCGGACACGTTGATCCGCTGGCATTAAAAATGATGGAAAATATGACCGGAGTGGACCCCCGGACAATACCCATGAATGATTTTCGTGTTCTATCATTATTCAACTCTGATAAGGCACTCAATCGAAAACGTAATTATTTAAAAATCGACAGCGGAGCCCTTGCCATTCCTGAATTCGGAACTGAAAACGCCCGTAATATGTTACGGACCACCAAGCCCAATTCGTTTGCGGATCTTTTGATTATTTCCGGCCTCGCTCACGGTACTGACGTGTGGAAGGGCAATGCCGATGAATTAATCTCCAGTGGACGTTGTACGCTTCGCGAAGTTATCGGGTGCCGTGATGACATCATGACCTATCTTAGTGGCAAAGGCGTTCCGCCGAATATCGCGTTCGCGATTATGGAAGATGTCCGTAAAGGCAAAAAGGTCAAACCGGAGTTCGAAAAAATCATGCTGGCCAATAAAGTGCCGCAATACTACATTGATTCATGCAATAAGATTAAATACATGTTCCCTAAAGCTCACGCGACTGCTTACGTCATGATGGCCATCCGTGTCGGTTGGTTTAAAGTTTACCGTCCACTCGAGTTCTATGCCACCTTCTTTAGTGTCCGTAGCAAACAGTATGATATCGAGACCATGATTGCGGGCGAAGACGCCATTACCGAGAAACTTGATAAATATCGTTTTATCCGTCAGCACGAAAAAACCAAATTAAGCGATAAAGATGATGAAATCGAGAAAACTTTGATCATCGCGCTTGAAATGTTTGAACGTGGTTATAAGTTCTCAAACATCAATCTCTATACCAGCGAAGCGACAACTTTCTCCGTTGACCACAAGAACAACTGTGTTGTGCCACCATTTACAGCGATTGATGGTCTTGGAGAGAACGCCGCGTACTCGGTGATTGAGGCTCGTAAAAATGGCAAATTCCTCTCAAAAGAAGATTTGTTGAAACGGACAAAATTAAACGGAACGAACGTTGAAATTCTTACACAGCTCCATGTTCTGAACGAATTAGATGACACCAATCAAATGTCGCTCTTTTCTTTTAATTTTGAATGATATAAAATATATTGGCTGTCAATGACAGTTTCATCAGCGGGACGTAGCGCAGCTTGGTAGCGCGCTTGCTTCGGGAGCAAGAGGCCGTGGGTTCAAATCCCATCGTCCCGACCAGTGTACAATAAATAGGAAATAGTGCGAACATAGTTAACGTGACTTTGCGCCTGTTTCCTTTTTAATTAAAGAACAGTATGTGAAAGACGATTTCTTTCAAGGGTATCCACATGCTTCTTGTCATCATTATCGCCGCCCTGACTTCGGTCCTCATGATTGCATCGGTTTTATTCTTTCCACGTGTTAAGATTGGAAGGATAAAATTCGAGACTTATTGGGTCATTTGCTTATTAGGTGCTTTGTCTCTCATTATTTTTCAGTTCATTGACATCGGAGCGGTGCTTGGCAATCTTTTTTCTAATGATAAGATTAACCCTCTTAAAATCGTTACGCTTTTCATTTCCATGACTGCATTGTCCATTTTTCTTGATGAAATCGGATTTTTTGAATACTTGGCCAGCTGGACGCTTCATAAAGCAAAAAGCAGCCAGATGACTTTATTTGTTTATTTATATATCCTGACGTCAATTCTAACTATGTTCACTGCGAATGATATTATCATTTTAACCTTTACCCCGTTTATCTGTTATTTTGCTAAAAACGCAAAAATTAATCCTATTCCGTACCTTGTTGCCGAATTCGTGGCGGCGAACACCTGGAGCATGATGCTTATTATCGGTAACCCGACAAATATTTATCTCGGGGTCGCAAGTGGTCTTGATTTCTTTGAATACGTGAAAGTCATGTTCTTGCCAACGCTCGCCACTGGTATGGTGACTTTTGGAACCCTTTGGTTATTATTCCATAAGACATTGAGGCAACCGATCACTCGCACCGAAGTCATGGAAAGACCTCACAGATACCTCTTGATTGTTGGATTGATTCACCTTGGATTATGCACGATACTGCTTTCCGTTTCTTCTTATATCAACCTTGAGATGTGGGGCATCACACTAGGCTTTGCCATTAGTTTGATCCTGAATGTCCTTATCTATAAACTGGTTAAGAAAGAAAAACCGACCTTGATTTTGGATACACTCAAGAGAATGCCTTGGACGTTGGTCCCATTTGTTATTTCGATGGCAATCATCGTCCTTACCCTCCAAACCTATCATGTCACGGACGGCATTGCCGCCGCCCTTGGCAATGGACCCTTCACTGGTTTCAACTACGGTATCTCGTCTTTTGTTGCAGATAATCTTATTAATAACATCCCGATGAGCATCCTCTATTCGAAAATCGTCTCGAACGTCGCACCGCCGTCGCAGATGCTGGCTGTATACGCCACCATCGTTGGCAGTAATTTGGGTGCTATCCTGACCCCGATTGGCGCTTTAGCAGGCATTATGTGGATGAGCATTTTAAAAGACCAAGGAATTAAATACAACTATATGACCTTTTTTAAATACGGGGCCATTATCGGGATCCCGGCGATTATCATCAGCATCTTAGTCCTCACTTTGATTTTATAAAACACTTTCATTGTATGCCTTGGTTCTCTAGACTGATGTCGGGTGCTTTTCGAACAACAATCGTTTGATAGAACTAGCCCAAAATACTTCATCCAACATTCCTATATATTGTTATAATAATGAAGCAGTGCGCCCGTAACTCAGTCCGGATAGAGTACCACCCTCCTAAGGTGGGAGTCGACCGTTCGAATCGGCCCGGGCGCGCCATAGAAGATTGTCGAGGGGTTCTTAATGAGCCCCTTTTATATTTCTTTTGAGGAGAAGTCTAAAAAGGTTAAAAAACATACAAAAACCTTTAAAAATTGTGATAATATGGGTTATGCAACCACTAGTTGCGGGAAACTAATTGATTTGAAAAGCAGACTTGGTAGTACGCAACCAAGACGATTACATACAATGAGGGCAGAAAACAAGGAGTGATGATTATGAGAAACGAAATCGCTATCTGCCTCAATGAATTTACCAAGAAAGTCGGAGCCTCGCTCGTAGGCCTCGCGGGTAAATTAGGACTCACACGTCAAGGCGTAACGAAATGGGACCGTCAGGGAACTTATCCAGACACTAATAACCTGATCTGTCTGGCTAACCTAAGCTTAGTTGAACGTGATCCCTACGATTACGCGCAATAAAGAAAAGGAGGAAAGGTTATGAACGACGAAACCTATCCCGACATGAATAGAGTTATCCCATTAGCCACTGTCGCTTTAGTTGAGCGCGATCAGTATGAAGACGCGCTTTATAAATAAAGGAGAAACATTATGAACATCGAAATCGCCAACCGCCTAGTCAATTTAAGAAAACAAAAGGGATTCTCTCAAGAAGAACTCGCCGAAAAACTTGGTTTATCGCGTCAAGCGGTCAGCAAATGGGAAAGAGCAGAAGCCTCGCCCGATACCGATAACTTGATCTGCCTAGCCAAACTCTATGGCGTATCTTTGGATGAACTCTTAAAAACTGACCAATCTATCAATGACATCGTCGAAGAAAAACCGGTCGAAGAAAAGAAACCCGAAGAAAATGGAAAAAAGAAGACTTCAGTCCATATTGGCGTCGGCGGCATCCATGTTGTCGATGAGAATGGCGAAGAAGTCCATATTGGACCTACCGGAATCCACGTTACCGACGGTGGTGAAAAAGTCGACATTGGTCCAGGTGGCATCCATATCAATGAGAAAAAGCCTCTCAAAGGCATTAAATTCCGTGAAGTGGTGAGCGCTATCTATGCTCCATTAGTTGTTATTGCCTATCTGATGCTTGGCTTTCTGATCCCAGGCGGCGGATGGCATCCATGGTGGATTTTATTCCTCACCATCCCGCTAGTTCCTTCACTCATTGATTGCTTCATTTATAAACGGATCACCAAATTTGCCTATCCAGTCCTCGTTACTGTTGTCTATCTCTTCCTTGGATTTATGCTTCCAGGCGGCGGTTGGCATCCATGGTGGGTCATATTCCTTACAATCCCTGTTTTCTATCTCATTTTCCGCCCGATTGAAAAATTATGGCTAAAGGATTCTGACAAAGATATCATTATCGATGCCGAATCCGACGAAGATGACGATGATAAAGATGATGATGACGATGAAGACGACGAAAAGAAAGACAAAGAAATCAACATCACCATCGAAACAGAAGAAAAGAAAAACTCATAATCACACGGAAAGCTCCTAGAGATAGGAGTTTTCTTTTTGTACTGTAAAAAGATTGCCTATAATTTTCGAAAAACTTGTTCGCAATTTCGAATTCAAAATAGAACCCATTCTTTAACCGCGAAGCCTAAAGATTTCAATTGACAAAGAGTGCCTGATTTACTATCATTTAGAAGCGAACAAAAATCCCACAGTGTTCGTTTCGGGGCTGTAGCTCATCTGGGAGAGCGCCTCCATGGCATGGAGGAGGTAGCGGGTTCGATCCCCGTCAGCTCCACCAATAAGAAAATAAACTCGATAGCGATTATCGAGTTTTTATTTTGTTATAATGTCCGTGAGGAAGACCTATGACTACAACTCGCAAGCCAAATCCATTCATTAAATACATCTATTTAGGGTCATTTTTACTTGTGACCGCGGTCATTTTCTTTTTTTCGTTGACCAATGGCACGGATTCCTCGCAACAGAGCAACTTCTTCCGTGATATCGTGGTTAATTCTTTAGATTTCTTCGGCATAACCCTCACGCCTGACCAAGTTGATCTTATCGGGCTGCTCATCCGAAAACTCATAGGCCATCTCGGCATTTTCGCTGTGGATGGACTCTTTGGCTTCTTAACCTTTTATGATTTTCTTAAAATCGAAAAAACAATCCTTTGCTCACTTATCTTGTCTCTCGTCTTGATGCTTTTGATTGCATTTGTCTCCGAAGGGATGCAGTTTCTTGTCCCCGACCGTGGACCGGCGTTGGTGGATGTCACGATTGATTTCTCCGGCGCGCTGATTGCTATTTTGATTCTTTTCTTAATCAAACATCGCCAGCTAAAAAAAGAGAAAGCCGTTTAAGCTCTCTCTTTCCAATTTAGAATTTTACTTTTTCCATCACGGCGTGCACACGTCTTTCGTCAACCTTTAATACTTTTCGGTCATAGGTGAGGAATCCATTGGTTTCATCTTCAACATCGGATAGTTGTGTATAGATGGCGGCGCATAATCCCGTTTTAATGGAAGGGATAACCTCATCTTCATAGAGTCGGATAACTGCGTTCTCGAAATCTTTTTGTACGGGGAATTTACGATACCCAAACTCTTTGTCTGGATTAAAGACGTGGTCTTTGACTTGATGCGAATATCCGCCGAATTCACTGCAAACGACGGGTCGTTTCAATTCATCAGGAACAAATTTGAGCTTTCGGAAATAGGTGTGAATGGATGCGACGTCGCCGCCGCCTTGGTCAAACCATCCCGAAGCGTGATCGACAAGTCTGGACGGGTCTTCTTTCTTGACGGCAGAAGCAATTTCTTTGGCGTCGAATTGGCCCCAACCCTCATTGAAAATTACCCACATCACGATGCAGGAGTAGTGGCCCAAGAGTTTGATCGTGGACCAGGTTTCATCGATGAAATCTTTACGGTTAGTCTCTTTTTGACGGCCGAATACGTTATAAGAAGAATCGCTGAATTTGGTTAGTCCCAATGTCGGGCGGATGGTCATGTTCATAAAGGAGTATTTTCCTCCACAAGGCATATCTTGCCAGACTAGCATTCCCAACCGGTCGCATTGATAATAGAAACGACGATCTTCGACTTTGATATGTTTTCGAAGTGTATTGAAACCAAGTTTTTTCATCGTTAGGATGTCGTTGATGATGGCCTCTTCGCTGCTGGCGGTGTAATTACCGTCGCTGTAATAGCCTTGGTCTAACACGCCGTTCATGAAATAGGGTTTGTCATTTAAAGTCAAGCACTGTCCATAGGCCGAAGTGCCGATGCCCACTTTTCGCATAGCAAAATAACTGGTGATCGTGTCGGTGGGTGTTTTTATCTCGACATCATAGAGATTCGGATGTTCTGGAGACCAGAGTTTAGGATGTGGAATCGCGAGTTCGACATGGGAGGACACGAATTTCATCTGGGCGATGGTTTCTTCGCCTTCACGGACGGTAATCTCCCCGTGTGGGTCAGCTGTCTTGATTTCGAATGAAACAGTCTTGGAATCGATATTTGGGGTGATTTTGACATCTTCGATAAAAAGCTGGTTGACGCTCTCAATCCAGACGCTCTGCCAGATGCCGGAACATGGGGTATACCACATGCCTCCGCGTTTAATTTTTTGTTTGCCGGTGGCAGCGCCATCGTTTTCAGTATCGTCCTTAACCACGACGACTAATTCGTTTTCGCCTTCGGCTAGACGATTGCTGATATCAAAAGCAAAAGGCAGATAACCGCCTTTATGGAAGAAGATTTTTCGGTGGTTCAAATAAACAAAACATTCGTAGTCAACGGCTTCGAAGTGGAGGAGGGTGATGTCTTTGACAAAACCTTCAGGAAGCGTGAACGTCCGACGGTAGATTAAGTATTCATGCTTTTTGAGCGGTTTCATGACACCCGAAAGGAGTGATTCTATCGGGAAAGGAACAAGAATCTTTCCGGTCATCGCGACATTGGCATGCGGCGCGTTACTGATCGCGTAATCCCAAACGCCGTTGAGGTTGAAAAAAGAATCGCGCTTTAAATAGGGGCGTGGATATTCGCCGCGGACATTTTTGAAATTAATGGCTTCGCTTTCTTTACTTCGAAGCTGGTTCATGACGGGTTCCTTCGGTTTTTTCTAGCTTTTTGATGAAGAACGCCGGGATGAAGATGAGCAAAAGGACAAAGGCACTCACCAAGAAAACCCAAGGCGTTGGTACTGGCTGTGTTTCGCCAAGTTCAATGAAAGTATAGGTGTTGTCTATGATTTTCGCGCCAATCCATGCGCCCAAAGTCACTGGCAGCAAAATAGTCGCCAAGACACGGATGCCTTGGAAGACGCCGACACTTCCCACCGGAGTTTCTTCACGGTAGAGAAGCCCGATGTGCGTGGAAAGCATGAAATCGCCTGAAAGCATGAGCAAAACGCCAAGAGAGACAACCACTAAATTTGCGCTAGCGGCATTGAATAGAGGAAGCGCTAGCATGAATAGGCCGATAAATAAAACGATAACGGCGGGTAGTAAAAGACGTTTAGTCCCGAATTTATCGAGGATTCTTCCATAGATAATCGAGATGATGCTGGCGAGAAATAGGGCCGCGACGGATAAATAAACGATCATATGATTTGAAATAAGTAAGTTCGCATCATAATGCAGGTAAATAAATAAGTAGGGGAGCGATATTTCGGTCGCTAGGCAGAATACGAAGAACGCGGCGAGGACGAGATAAAGCTTGACATGTTTCCTAATTGTTTTGACTCGGAAGCCTTCAATCAGGTGACGCCAGTATCCATCGGTGTTTTTCGCCAGTTTCTCGGAATCTTCAAGAAGGAAAAAGCCTAGAATGCCGGCAACGATAACGCCGACGCCCAGCATGATATAAACGATTTGCCAACGGAGGAAGCTTCCGCCATCGACAAAGAATGAACTGGTAAATACGAATATAAGAGCAAGCACCGGAGCAATCGCGAGAACAGATTCGATGGTGCCACCATTTTTTTTGGTGGAAACATCAGTAATCCAAGCATTGAAACCAGCTTCGTTCGCGCTGGCGCCAAAGAACGTCATAAGGCAATCGGCGATGATAACGATAATCGCGGTCGCTGAGGCGGCGCTCACGGTCCCAAATAATAACGCGGAGTTTTCGACATTAATGAAGGCGAATCCTAAGATGGATAGACCCCATACGATATAACCGACAGAAATGAGGGTTTTGCGTTTTCCGATTTTGTCGGATAATGCACCGATCAGTAAGGTTGTAAGCGTACCGGTAACCGCGCTGGCGCCAATCATCCAGGCAATGACGTCAATTGCGTTAACTGCGGCCTCTTCTTTCAATAATTCGTATACGAAGAGACTGAAAAATTCGTTTTCGACCATCCATGCAACTTGGCCGATAGCGGCAAAGATGATAATGGCTAACCAGAGCTTGGCGATGCGTGACTTTTTCATGACATCATTTCCTCAATTCACTCATAAAGTATTATAAACTTTTTATAATTTTAGGAAAGGTGGAAACGGAAAAAGCTCCATGTGCGTAAAAGAAGAAGGATTATGCTATATTTATGACGAGGTCATTATTTATGAAAAAAATCATTATTGCCGGTGGCTGTTTCTGGGGCGTTGAAGCCTATTACAAACAATTGAAGGGCGTTCTCGATACCAGCGTCGGCTACGCGAATGGAAATACTGCACATCCGAGTTATGAAGACTTAAAGCATCATATCGCTACCCATAGCGAAGCGGTGGAAATCACCTATGACGAAAAGGTTATTACTTTGACGCAACTTCTAGACCATATGTTCCGATTCATTGAACCCACCAGTCTGAATCAACAAGGAAATGACATCGGGATCCAATACCGCACTGGGGTCTACTATCAAACGGAAGAAGAAAAGATGACGATCGAGGACTATATTGCCAAACAGCAAAAATACTATAGTGAACCGATCGTTGTTGAAGTGCAGAAACAGTTGAACTATTATCCGGCGGAAGATTATCACCAAGATTATCTTGATAAAAATCCCCACGGATACTGCCATATCAACTTTGCGCATATCAAGAGGAGCGAGAAAAAATGACGAAAACCGCTAAATACGATGCTTTGCTTCCCGAGTTGAACGCTTTACTCAGCGAAACCGATGATTTGACCGCTAATTTGGCGAATGCCAGCGCGTTGATTGCTTCTCGTTTTCGCGGTTTTTCCTGGGTGGGATTTTACTTACGTCAGAAAGATGAACTGGTCCTGGGACCTTTCCAAGGACTTCCGGCTTGTGTCAGCATCGCCATTGGGCGCGGCGTCTGCGGGACTTCGGCGCTTAAAAAAGAAACAATCATCGTCCCAGATGTCCATCTCTTTCCCGGGCATATTGCCTGCGATGCTGGCTCCCGGAGCGAGATTGTCGTTCCGCTGATCCATCAGGGTAGTGTCCTAGGCGTGCTGGATGTCGACAGCCGAGAGGTTGGCCGCTTCGACGCGGTGGACCAGATTTACCTTGAAAAAATTGCTTCTATCCTTGTCAAAAAGGCTTTTTTCCATAAAGATTAAGCACGATTTTTTAGTCTCTATTTATTCATTTATGCTATAGTTTCTTTGGAAGAAAAAACCAATGAAAAATACTAAAATCAAAGCGCTTCTGTCCCTACTTTTCCTCTTGACCTCCTGTCAAGGCCAGGACACTTTGGTTTACGATACCGCGCGCATCGATTCTTTTACCATCAAATACTATGAAAATATTGAGCTTACGAATACGGCAACGGTGACTGACGAAGCGGCGGTCGCTGATTTTGTTGCCCGTTATGAAAATGTTGCGGTGTTTACGTTGCCGGAAAACGAAAATGACCCCAATTTAAAGATCACTTACGCCCATGGTTATAAACGCACGTATGTCATTAATGTCCACCTGATTAAATCGGGCATGTTTACGACGGACACGACCTTTTGGATGGAGTTCGGTTATAACGAAACGCTGGATGCGTACCGTTTCGTCACTTTTTCAGGCTATGAGTACCGCTACACCAACGATTACACGGAAACGGAAAAACTCTATCTTGAGGGCATTTATCAGGCTTATGTGGAACCAGCTTAATACAGTGCAAACGGTTTCAAAATAAATTATAAAAAAAAGACAGGAAAACCCTGTCCTTTTTTGGTATAATAGCAAAGGTTTGTCCCTAAGCCATTAAAGGAGACTTAAAATGCTAACATTTATTCTTTTGACCGCGGTCCCGGGTGCCGGAAAATCGACTTGGGCCGCCCGTTACGCGAAAGAACATGACCATGTTTATATCGTAAGCGCCGACGAAGTCCGAAAAGAAGTCGCCGGTTCCTATCAAAACTTCACGATGCAGGATAAGGTCTGGGAGACTTTCCGTCAAAGAATTCACGACTGTGCCAAACAAGATAAAAACGCCGTTGTCATCGCTGATGGCGTCAACGATACCAACCAAATCCGCCTTTTCTACCGTCACGAGACACCGGAGTTTGACCGTCATGTCATGGTGTATATCGTGAAACCGCTTGACGTCATCCAAAGACAGAACAAAGAACGTGCGCTCGAGAAGCAAGTCCCGCCAGCTGTAGTGGAGTCCTTTTATAAAAGGATCGAAGAGCCCTCTGTGGAAGTCAAATGCGCTTATGACGAATGTTTCGTAATCTAGCAGATTAAAACCTAAAAACGCCATCGTTACACATAAAAACAACAAGCTCGCTATGGCGGGCTTTTTTCATGGGAAAACATTATGTTTTAAGGAAGGGTCAAATTGTGTATTATGTAATTGATGTCGATGAGAAAGGTTCTAGAACAATGATCAATAAAAACCTCATATTTACACTCGTTCTCTTTGCCGCCGGAGCCTCCGGTTGCACGTTTAATTTAGGTTCATCCCTCAGTTCGTTGGATAGTTCCTCGAGCGAGAGCGTCAGTTCGAGCCTTGAAACCTCCGCCAGTGAGTCCTCAAGTCTTGTTTCTGTTTCAAGTAGCGAATCATCATCCTCAGCCTCATCGTCCGCTACTTCGGAAACGATGGCGCTTGTCTCTTCGCAAGAGTTCTACGATTTCTTCAATCCCACGACTGTATTGAATTTCAACTTAACCGCGACTTATGAAAATCTCAAAGGTCTTCAAGATGCCTATGAATCCTGGACCGAGGCCGATAACGACAATTATTATCGCGCAAACCTAATCATCGATATGGCACCCGCCGTGGGCGAGGCCAAACAATACACATTCAATGACGTCGGCATCCGGATGAAAGGCAATACCTCCCGCCGATCCTTCATGGATGGCAGCGGTGGTCTTTATGCTTTGATACACTATAAGATTTCTTTCTCTGAATTTGTGAGCAAACGAACTTTCCTTGGCATGACCAAGATTGATATTAAGTGGAATAAAAACCTCGATGGTACGCAGATTCGGCAGACACATGCCTACAAGATGTTTGAAGCCATGGATGTTTTGTCGCCTCAAACCACTTTGACACCTGTGACGATGAATATTACCGGATTGCCTGGTGGCGGCTCTTCCGTCAATACTCTCGGCTTATATGAAGTCATCGAATGCATCGATAAGGTCTTTATCCAAAGACGTTTCAATATCGCTGAAGCCGGCGGCAACCTCTATAAATGTGGTTGGGGCGCCCCCTTGAACACTAGCGAATGGTCCGGCGCTTCGCTTTCCACTTGGAACTCAATCGATACCAACGGGACAACCTATACACGAAAAGAAAATGGTTTGATCGGCATCGAAGATTTGGAACTTTCTTATCATCCGGCTTACGATCTTAAAACGAATGACAGCGCCCCGAATTATTCTGATATCACTAATCTCATCGGCTTTTTGAACAGCACGACGAGCTACAATAATGAGAGCAAATTGACACAACTGGCCAGCATGGTCAACATCGATAGTTTCCTCCGTCTCGAAGCGGTGGCCTACCTGCTTGGCAACCCTGATGACGCGCGAAACAACTACAATAACTATTACCTCTATTTCACTAAGACTTCGAATATGGCTTATTTCATTCCTTACGATTGGGATCGTTGCCTCGGAGTTACCAAAGATTGGAATCCAAGCGGAAATGGGATGACCGATATCAATCCGTTTGCCTCGACCGCTGCGGCGAATGGCAGTCCGGAAGTCAATCCACTCTATAAATTCACGGTAATCAATGGCGGCAGCGCAACCTACCAGCGCCAGTTTGCCGACTACATCCGTTCCTTTATGGCCTCGACATGGTTTGATTATGCCGTATTCACGGATATGTATCATGCTTATTATGCAAATTACGCCGATGATGTCGACACTTTCCCGGTGGGGCTCGAATATGCCGAGTGGACGCTCGGGAACGATGCCGGAGGGAACGTGACTATCGCCAACTACCTGACGGCAAAGAAAAATACGACCAATACTTACCTCAATGCCAAGTTCCCTTTATAATGCATTTGCATTAATTTGAAATTTCGTTTATGATAGCGTCAATGAAAACCGAATAACTGGACAGGCTTTATTAAGAGGCCGGGCTTAGCGCAACAGGAAACCTTAACCTGTGGGACTCCATATGTTTCACGGGTTTTTATTAGGAAGGGTCAACCCACATGAACGCCGAACTAGACAACAAGTTAGCCAAACAAGTATCCGCCGTTGGATTCGTTTCCAACCTCTTTTTAGCCATCAGCAAACTGAGCGTCGGCATTATCGCCAATTCTCAAGCATTGATTTCCGACTCGATCAACTCGATTGGAGACGTCCTTTCGACCTTTGTCGTGTATATCGGAGTCCGCGCTTCTAAAAAAGCCGCAGATGCCGATCACCAATTCGGGCATGAACGCCTCGACTCGGTGGCCGCGATTATTCTCTCTATGTTTTTCCTGGCCACAGCCGCTTTTATCGGATATGAAGGCGTAGCAAAGATTCTCGCTGGCGTCGAAGGCACCCTAGAACCGCCCGGAACATTAGCCTGGGTTGTCGCTTTGATTGCCATCGCTCTCAAAGAATTCCTTTATTGGTACACGATGCTCGCTGCCAAAAAACTCAATAGCACGGCCCTCAAAGCCGCTGCCTGGGATCATCAGTCGGACGTCATCTCGGCGACCGGCGCTTTCATCGGTATTTTAGGCGCGCGGTTATTCAACTTACCGTTACTCGACCCGATTTTAAGTATTCTCATCTGTGCCCTCATCGTCATTACCGCGGTCCGTATCTTTAAAGAAGCGACCGAGCAATTGGTCGATAAATCCTGCGACGCCAAAACCGAACAAGCCATTAAAGACAGCATCACCGTCGTGGAAGGCGTAAAACGCATCGATATTTTACGGACCCGTCAATTCGGTTCCCGCATCTATGTCGATCTGGAAATCTCCGTCGACAATAAAATGTCGCTGAAGAACTCACACTCCATCGCCGAAGCGGTGCACGATAAAATCGAAAAAGAATTTCCGCTCGTCAAACATATCATGGTCCACGTTAATCCTTATAGCGAAAAAGAATAATATATTGTATATTATTTGTTATGCGGTCGTGGCGAAATTGGTAGACGCGCTAGATTCAGGGTCTAGTACTTAACAGGTATGCGGGTTCAAATCCCACCGACCGCACCAAAAAGTGTAAAAAAGAAGGGCGATTCCGACGAATGGAAAAGCCCTTTTTTCTTTTAGAAATCGTTAAGTATGTTGTTTGACTTTACAAATTTTTATATGGTAGCATTGATGAGTAATAAAGCGACAGAATTTTCTTGTCAGATTCAAACAGGATATTCTCACAAAAAGGAAACCAAAAATGAAACCAAAACAACTCAAAAAAGGTCTTTATTGGTGTGGCATCCAAGACCCGAACCTCCGTATCTTTGACATCATCATGATGACCGAGTTCGGCACGACCTATAACTCTTATGTCATCAAAGGCAGCGAAAAAATCGCCTTGGTCGAAACCGCCAAAATCGGTTTCTTCACGGACTTTTTGAAAAATGTGACGGATATCATCGATGTGCAGCGGATTCATTACCTCATCGTTAACCATACCGAACCGGATCATTCGGGAAGCATCAAGAAGCTTCTTGAAATCAACCCGAACCTCATTATTGTCGGCTCGATGGGCGCCATTGGCTTCCTCAAGCACATGCTGCATCAGGAATTCCATAGCTTGGTCGTCAAAGAAAACGACATGCTTTCCCTCGGTGACAAGACCTTGACGTTCATGATGCTGCCCAACCTCCATTGGCCGGATACGATGTTTACGTATTTGGTTGAGGATCATGTCTTATTTACCTGCGACGCTTTCGGTTCACACTATAGCCACCCAGGCATTCTAAGAAGCAACGTTGAAGATGTCGACGGCTATATGCGGGCCGCTAAATATTATTTTGATAACATCATTGGGCCATTTAAAAACCCCTACATGGTCAATGCCTTGAATCGTATCAAAGATTTACAAATCGATATGATCTGCACCGGTCACGGACCGGTTTTGGATGTCCTCATCCCCGAATTCATTAAGATTTATCGCGAGTGGTGCCACGTTGAAAATCCCAACAAGAAAAAGACCGTGGTCATGCCTTTTGTCAGTGCCTATGGCTATACGAGAATGCTCGCTGAGAAAATCGCCCAAGGCGTCCGAGACAGCGGTGACGTCGCCATCAAGATGTTTGATCTGGTCGGAAGCAACAAAGCGCAAGTCATGACCGAAATCGGCTTTGCCGACGGCCTCCTCTTTGGTACGCCAACCATCTTACAAGAAGCGCTTGAACCCATTTGGGATTTAACAACTTCGATGTACGCCCCGATTCATGGCGGCAAGCTTGCCAGCGCGTTCGGCAGTTACGGCTGGACAGGTGAAGGCGTTCCCCATATTATCGAACGTTTAAAACAATTGAAAATGAAAGTGCTCGACGGCTACCGTGTCCGGTTCCGCCCAAGCGATGAAGAGCTTGAAGGCGCTTATTTATTCGGTTATAACTTTGGTTGCGTGTTACTTGGCAAAGAAAACGATAAATTAGTGGCCCCGACGGTTGCTGAAGCGACGATCTCCGCGCCGGCGGCTCCAAGCAAGAAACGCTTTGTGAAATGTCTTGTCTGTGGCGCCATCTTCGAAGAAGGACCAGAAAAATGCCCGGTCTGTGGCGTTGGCTCGGAAAACTTTGTCTATCTTGAACAACCCGAGGACGAAGTGAAGAAAAATAGCAAAGAAACTTTCGTCATCTTGGGTCAAGGCGTCGCCGCGGTCAGCGCCGCTGAAGAAATCCGGAAACGCAATGAAACCGCCAAGATTATCCTCGTTGGCGAGGAAAAGGAACTTCCTTATAATCGCCCGATGCTGACGAAAGATTTTGCCAATAGTCTCGATAGCGAAAAGATTGCCATCCATGATAAAGAATGGTATAAAAACCAAAAAATTCAATTGTTAAATAAGAAAGTCGTTGGTCTTGACAGCCAAGAGAAGTCGGTCAAATTAGCCGACGGTACGACGCTCTCCTACGATAAGTGCATTTACGCGCTTGGTGCCGTCTCATTCATCCCACCTTTTAAAAACACGAATCTGAGCGAAGTTGTCGCTATCCGAAGCATCTCTGATGTCGCTAAAATCGACCGTCTGGTTACCAAGAAGACCAAAGCCGAACTTGAAGCCGTCGTTATCGGCGGCGGTGTCCTCGGCCTTGAAGCAGCCTGGGAACTGAAGAAAGCCGGCTGCCGTGTCACCGTGCTTGAACTTGCTCCTCGCGTGATGATGCGTCAGCTTGACGAAACAGCGTCAGTCATGATGCAGAATCTTGCGACCGCCCAAGGCATCAAAGTCATCACCAACGTCAAGATTGACGGCATGGTCGGGACCGCTAAAGTCGAAGGCGTGCAACTCCTTGACGGGACAACGTTCCCCGCTGATATCGTGATTATCTCCTGTGGCATCCGTCCCAACATCGGTGTCGCCAGTGGGGCAGGCATCACGATTGGCCGCTCAATCAAAGTAAATGACAAAATGGAAACCAATCTCCCGGGCGTATATGCCTGTGGCGACTGCTGCGAATTTGCTGGGGTCAATTATGCCTTATGGTCCTCTTCATTGGAGATGGGCAAGATTGCCGGTGCCAATGCCGCCGGCGAAGAAAAGTTATATGCCTTCGAAAATCCGCCGCTTGCTTTCTTCGGGATGAATACGAGTTTATACGCTGTCGGCGATAATGGCTCAAACCCACAGATTAAATACCAAACCGTCGAATTCCGCGATGCATCGAAGAACAGCCTTGAGAAATACTACTTTGCGGATGACCGTCTCTGCGGTTTCACCCTCATTGGCGACAATAGCAAAATGATGAAATTGACCGAAGCTTTAGAAAAACATGTAACCTTCTCGCAGTTATTCTAAAGTTCTATAGAGCGCTCCTAGGGCGCTCTTTTTTTCCCAAAAATCGTAATCGTGATGTTATTCGCCGCATTCTTTTATATAATCAAGATGCTGAATGAATAAAAAACAGAAAGAGGAAATCACCATGCGTATTGCCTTAATCGCCCATGACAAGAAAAAACCAGACATGATTGCTTTGGCCTCACGATATAAAGAAATACTTTCGAAACATGAAATATTCGCGACTGGGACGACCGGGAAACTTGTCGCCGAAGCAACGGGTTTGCCAATTCATTGCATGAAAAGCGGACCGCTTGGCGGAGATCAGCAAATCGGTTCGATGGTAGCGAGCAGCGCCCTTGACCTCGTCATCTTTTTACGCGATCCGTTAACTGCTCAGCCGCATGAGCCGGATATTTCCGCATTACTTCGTTTATGCGACGTCATCAATATTCCATTAGCGACCAATATGGCCGGTGCCGAGATTATGATTTTAGCCCTCAAAAGAAACGAAATTCTCACCAGCAAAGTCCTCCCCGAATAAATTGTGAGATATTTTTCGTTATAATAGAGGAGGAAAGAAGATGCCAATCATGTATAAAAAAATAGATGAAGCAGTCGCCTTTTTACAAAGTAACTTGCCAAGTATCCCGAAGATTTTAGTGATTTTAGGTTCCGGGCTTGGGCCTTTGGCTGATTTAGTCGAACACCCAGTCACGATTAACTATAAAGATATTCCTCATTTACCTCATTCCAATGTCACGGGCCATAAAGGCACGTTAATCCACGGAGCGATCGCCGGCAAAGAAGTCCTGATGATGAACGGACGTTTCCATTATTACGAAGGCTTCAATTCCGAAGAACTGGCTTTTCCCCTTCGCGTGTTTGCTACGCTGGGCGTTAAAACGCTGATCGTGACTAATGCTTGCGGTGGCATCAAAGAAGGCTTTGTGCCTGGCACCTTGGTCGTCATTGAAGACCACATTTCGTTATTCTGCCCGCCGGTCTTACGCGGACCGAATTATGACCGTTATGGTCAACGCTTCCTTGATATGTCGACCGCTTATACACCTCGTTTGCGCGAGTTGGCGTTTAAGGTGGCCGAAGCTACAAAGGTAACACTCCAAAAAGGCGTTTATGTTTTCTATCCGGGACCAACCTATGAATCCCCGGCCGATATCCGTGCGTTACGTTCCGTCGGTGCCGATATTGTCGGCATGTCGACTGTTCCTGAAGTCGTGGTGGCCCATCACGCCGGCATGGAAGTCTTGGCCATTGGCCTCGTCACTAACCGCGCCGCCGGATTATCCAAAGCCTCTCTCAATCACGAGGAAGTCTTGGAAACTGCGAAGAAATCCGAAAAGCAATTCACCGTGCTGATAAAATCAATCATCGAAAAAATCTAGAAATAAAAAACCGCGTCTCCGATCGGAAACGCGGTTTTCTTTTAACTATTAGTGACCAGAGTTATTGATTTTAGCTTCAAGCGCGTCGATGCCAAGGACGTTCCGGAGTTTACCGAGTGGCATGGACTGAACGATCACTTTGCCAGGTCCGGTGATGACGGTGTTGAAGAAACCTTCGCCGCCGAAGAGGGTGTTTTTGATGCCGCCGACGCCACGGATATCCATGGTGCAGGTGGCGCTCATGGCGACCAAGTAACCGGTGTCAACGATGATGGAACCGCCGACCGGGAGTTCGTATTCTTTAGCGTAGCCGTCAATCTCGATGAAGAGCTGACCGCTGCCGGCCATCTTCTGCATGATGAAGCCTTCGCCGCCGAATAAGCCGGCGCCGAGTTTACGCTGCCAGAAGACCGACATCTCAACGCCTTCAGTGCTCGCCATGAAACTACCCTTTTGACAGATATATTCGCTGCCGGGAGCAATATCGATTTCACGGATGGTGCCGGGGAGACGCGAGGCAAAGGCAATAAAGCCGGGTCCGCCTTCCGACGTATAGATGTTTTGGAATAAGGATTCACCAGAGAACATACGACCAAACATTTTTCCGATGCCGCCGCCTGAGGTGGTGGACATTTTCATATTGGATGACATCCAGCTCATGGCACCGCCTTGGGTGATGATGCGTTCGCCATTTTCCATATGAAGAATAACGACTGGTAAAGACAAGCCTTCGATTTCGTATTTCATGATTTTTTCCTCCAGGGTTATTTTTATTGTAGAGTATCTCTTAAGTAAAAAGAAGAGTGAAAGAGACTTACGGAATCAATTCACGGACTCTCGAATTGATACCAAAATAGCGTTGTGCTACACTATATAAGCATTTGCGCTTGTAGCTCAGTTGGATTAGAGTACAACCCTCCGAAGGTTGGGGTCGCAGGTTCGATTCCTGTCAAGCGCACCATGGAAAAACAGGGCCCAGAAGTTTCTGGGCTTTTTCTATACCAAAAACGTTTATTTGGTTGAAAAGAAATCATCGGCTAGTTATAATTACTTCGCTGCCCGCGTGATGAAACCGGTAGACGTACAGGACTCAAAATCCTGCGGTAGCGATACCATGTCGGTTCAAGTCCGACCGCGGGCACCATATGATGATACGAAGACGATGCATGCCATCGTCTTTTTGTTTCCAACACAAAAATACACACAAGTTTGACAAGTGTGTATAAAAATGTATAATTTGGGTATGGCAAAAAAATACAAACAACTGTTGCAAGAAAAAGGAACCCGAAGCGCTATCATGGACGATCTTCATGACGAGGTGCTTTTTAAAGTTGGGCCGGGGCTATACTCGGAGAAAAAGCAAATCTCAACATTAGAGTATTTAACCTCTCGTTATCCCAACGCTATTTTCTGTTCGTATTCTGCTTTCTATTATTATGGAATGACAGATGTGATACCTCAGTATTATTTCCTTTCTATTGAGAGAAAAAGCACGCGCATTCATGAAGATAATGTCTCCCTTTCTTTTTATAGCGAGAAAAACTTCAAAACAGGATTTACCAAAATATCGTATAACAAAATTGAAATCCCAATCTATGATAAGGAAAGGTTATTAATCGATCTCATTAATTACCGAAACAACTATGAGCCAGATTACTACAAAACCATCGTAGAATATTATCGAAAGCATATTGATGAAGTGGACACCGTGAAATTAGAACAATATGCAGAAAACTTCAGAAATAGCGATTATTTACTAAAAGTATTTCGTGCGGAGGTCTATTGATGCAGACTCTTTTTGAAATGCTCCACGAAAGAAAAACCTCTGAAATCAATGAGCAACTCCTTCAAGTGAAAATCTGTCAGGAGATTTTTTTGGCGAAAGCAAAAAGCGTTGGAGCCGATTCACGGTTTTCTTTAAAAGGTGGAATAACGCTTTATGAATTGACGCACGGCGACCGCGGATTCACTAAAGATATCGACCTCGACATGATTCGTTATTCGATCTCGGAAGCAAAAATCCGAAAGTTCTTTAATGAGGTGAATCAGTCAACGATTTTTCCGAACATTAAACTCGAAATAGTGGGGCAGATTGTTGAACTTCACCATGATCATTATTATGGCAAAAACCTGAACGTGCAATTTATCGATAATGAAGGAACGGCTTTTTCGCTTTCATTCGATATCGGAGTCAACACGAATGAAATTGCAGCACCCACGATGCAACAATTCAATTTAATCGCAAATCGAAGTAATATTTCCTTTCGTATCGATCCCTCTGAACAAATGATTGTGGAAAAACTTTCGGGTTTTCTTAAATTTGGGGCAAGGTCAACGAGAACCAAGGATATCTTTGATATTTATTGGCTTTTGACGAATCAAAACATCAACCAGGATTTGCTTATTGAATTGATGACTACTATTTTGACAACTCCATATTTATTAAAGGATTTAGATGCTTCGATTGATAAACTTGTCGCCCTATTTCGCTTGAAGTCATTCGGCAGGAAACTTACAGCAACCCGAAATTGGGTGCATGTCCCTTCTCAAGTTATATGTACTTATGTCGTTGATTGGTTAATGTCATGCAAAATCAGACTTGAAAAAATTGATATTGAGGATGCTCCCTTTTTAAAAGAGATTTTCGCTACTGACGAATACGAATTGTATTTTGCGGAAAACAGTACCACGGTTGATGAATGGAAAGAAAGAATCAAAACGTTTTTTCTTGATAAAGAATCATTCATTATCAAGAATTGTCGTGATGTCTCTGTCGGTTGGCTGATGTATCATCTTGAAAACAACATATGCTCTCTCGACATCATCGTTTTTCTTAATGAAGAAAGAGATAAGGGATACGGTAGTGCCACTATCAGTTACTTAATCATTCATCTACCAAAAAACATCACCGTTATCAAAATCGATGTGCAAAAAAGAAATACTTTGGCTTTAGGTTTCTATCAGAAGTTGGACTTTTATATTGTTGGTGAAGAAACACAACCTATCGGAGATACAAAACAGATTTATTTCAAGCTAGAAAAAAACATTTGAACGGCACCATCTAATGAAAGAAAATCCACCAGCGCGGTGGATTTTATACTTTGCTATTTAGAAGGACTATTGTTTATGTTCTTGCGCATCAAATTGTAACTGATAGAGGGTGTAATACAATCTTCTGTGTTTCAATAATTCCTGGTGATTCCCTCCATTTTTGAAACAAGGTGCTTTTGAACCCTGCGCTTTCCCCAAAGTGTTTCTTCGTCTGATTCGAAGCATAATATGCTTTAATCAGCCGTCTTTTTCCTCGGGCGTTCGCATGACGCTTTTTGTCCCTTTCGGTCTTCCCATTGTTATACCTCCAATAAGAAAAGGATAAAAAAAGTAGACGTGGAGTTTTTTCCTTGTCTACTTTTACGTTATCACTTCAGGATGTCTCATTTTTAGTAATATTGAAATTGTAAGTATCGCCAGGGCAGGAACAAATCGAACTTAAATGAATTCACTTGAGAGACAAGTGCAAAGAAATAAAGTTATGAATATTACTTAGTGCTTTTTTAAAAAATATAAGTCTTTAGCACTGGCTTATAAGATTCCTTGACTTTTTTTATTGAGCTTTGTGCCATGAAGATGCAGGGAATGAGTAAACCGACTTTAGCAATCGGGAAAATTAATGAGGTCATATCTGCGATTGCGTCGACGCCCAAGAGCGTGGTGATCTCCATCACGCGGTTGATGGCGACAATCTCAAAAATCACGAATGCGCTGGCAATGACGAGAGCCACAATCGCCATGATAAATTGCTGCTTGGCTTGTTTTGTCACAATCTCAATACGATAGTTTTCTTTGGTCTTGCTTTTCAAGCCGATAGAAAAAATCATTAAAACCAGCGTTGACCCAAATGAAAAAAACATGAACCAGTTTTCACCACGCACATAGGCCAACAGCTCATTAAAGAGGTCGCGTTGAGTTTGGGTCATTGCAGAATAATATTCCTGAATGAAATTTGAAACGCTCGAGGCGCTTGATATGCCAATTATCCAGGCAAGCGCGCCAAGAATCATTAAGATAAGCGATACTACAAAGATATACGTTGAATGAAATTTAATGGGAAATGGCGCGTATCCCATTCCTAAAGAATTGACACTTGAAGAAGGTGCACCTTGAGCGGTGGGATCAGAAGCGACTTTGGCTCCACAGTGAGGGCAAAATAAAGCATTATCCTCAATTTCGGATTGACAAATTTGGCATTTCATTGATTTTCTCCTTTATTGTTAACCTATTATATGAAGATGAAATTGGATTTGTCAAATTTGAATAACATTTCTGGGTCGTGCACGAAACTGATAATCTACGCGATACAAAATGTTTTTTTCCACAAATTTAAAAGGCAGAATACAAGTGTCTCGAAACTTATACGATTTTTATAATGAAAGCGAAGTCCAACAAAATCCCTTAATAGGCGACCGCATATCACGTTTCATAACCAAACGAGGTCAAGACCAATTCTCTTGCTAAAACGCAGGGTATAAAACTAAGTACTCTAGTAAAGTTACTATTTTGATTAACCAATATCGTCACTTTAGGAATGGTTAGGAAAACCAAACTATGACATTCAAACTTTATTGGTCAATGTTTTCAAAGATGATAAAAATGGCCACCGTTCTCAGTGATTATCGATTTCATCGAAATGGTTTTGAGCTTTTTGACTAATAACGACGAGTATCCGTTTTCTTATTACATTAAGTAATGGCCTTATTTAAAAGTCTATTTGATGCAAATTAAAAAGAAAAGATTGGTTTCGGCGCATAAGCCAAAACTCATCTTCTCAATACGTACATGAACTATCAACAATATATTTTGAACAAGAACTTTGACGTGTGAAGATGTTGTATAAAAAGATTTCGAATTGAGCTAATGACCTGCAAGTAAACTTCGGATCTTTTTATTTCGCGTCAAATTGCAACTGATAGAGAGTGTAGTAAAGGCCTCGATGCTTCAATAATTCCTGGTGATTCCCGGATTCTTTGATTTCGCCTTTGGACATGACGAAGATCTTGTCGCTATGCTGGATGGTGGACAAGCGGTGGGCGACGATGATCATCGTGGAGATGTTCATCATTTTTTCCAGCGACTTTTGAATGATGGCTTCGGTCTCGGAGTCGATGTTGGCGGTGGCTTCATCCAAAATCATGAGTGAAGGCTGGTAAACGACGGCGCGCGCAAACGAGATGAGCTGCTTTTCGCCGCTAGAGAAGTTATTGCCCCGTTCACGGACTTCATGGTTGAGTCCTTTGGGAAGTTTGTCGATGACATAATTCAACCCGACATAGTCTGAGGCTTTATGAATGTCCTCTTCGCTGAAAGAGGAATCATGGAGGGTAATGTTATCGCGAATGGTGCCAGAGAAGATGAACGTATCTTGGAGCATTTGACCGATGAAGGCACGAAGCGAAGAACGTTTGATATGTTTGATGTTGATGCCGTCAATCAGGATTTCGCCTTTGGTGACATCGTAGTTACGGACAATCAGTTGCAGGATGGTGGTTTTTCCGCTGCCGGTGGCGCCGACAAAAGCGATGGTCTCATCGGGTTTGACTTCAAAAGAAATACCCTTAAGGACCCATTCATCCGGTATATATTGGAACCATACATCTTTAAAGACGATTGAGCCTTTAAATTCTTTGAGTTCGATGGCATCCGGTTCATCGACGATATCCGGTTTGGTATCGAGGACGTCGAAGATTTTTTCAGCGCTGGCAAAGCCGCTTTGGAGTGAGTTGAACTGTTCGGCAATTTGCTGGATGGGTTCGAAGAATTGGCCGATATAGACGTAGAACGAGACGAATAAGCCGACGGTCAGGACACCTTTGAAGATGGCGTCAACGCCGTAATAGATGGACAGGATCGTGGCCACCATCGAGAGCAGGAAAATGGTGGGGCGGTAAATACCGAAGATATTGATTTCGCTGATATAACTCTTGCGGAGCTTTTTATTGATTTTGTCGAACTCGTTAATCTTCTTATTCTCTTGATTGAATATCTGCGTGATTTTCATGCCCGAGAGGTTTTCGGAGAGGAATGCGTTGACCTCAGAAATATTGTTCCGGACTTGCCGATAGGCGGTTCTCGAATACTTACGGAATAGGGCACTGGCAATATAAATAAACGGCACGACGGCCATCGTCACTAACGCCATTTTCCAGTCGATGAAAAATAAGATAATGGCAATAATCACCATCATGAGGAAATTACGGATTAGGTTCACAATCGTGTTGGTGAACATATCCGAAATATTGGCGGGATCGTTGGTCGCTCTCGTCACTAGTTTACCAACTGGCAGGAGGTTCATCTGGCTCGCGGATAACGTCTCAATATGATTGAAGACTTGAAGGCGCATCTGATGGGTAATCTCTTGCCCGATTTTTTGTAACATGATGTTTTGGAAATAGCCGATGAGGATGGAGACACCGGTAATCACCAGCAAGACCCCGGCGCCCCAGAGGACGGTAGTGATTTTCTCCGTGGTGGAGATGGCCGGATTCATCATTAAATCGATGGATAAGCCAGACGCTAAAGGCAGCACCATGTTCGTAAACGTGGTGATGATCATCAAACAGAAGGCAAGCACGAACTTACCGGTGAATGGTTTCAAATAAGTCAAAAGGCGGGTGATGAGGCGGCGGTCGCGGTGAGCCTCATGATTCTCAACAAAATCACGCATGGGTACTCGCCTCCTCTACTAAAGACTCCAGTTCTTGGAGCTTCACCATCTCTTGATAGAGCGCATTGGTCTTCAATAGTTCTTTATGGGTTCCGAATCCGGCAAGTTTGCCTTGGTCGATTAACACGATTTTATCGAGCTTCTTGACCGTCGAGATGCGGTGGGCGACCATGAGTGTGGTCTTGCCCTTACGCGCAGCGCGAAGGTTGGTAATGATAGCTTCTTCGGTCTTGGTGTCGACCGCGGAGACGGAGTCATCCAAAATCAGGATGGTCGGGTCTTTGGATAAAGCGCGAGCAATCGAGACACGTTGTTTTTGACCGCCGGAAATCGTCACGCCGCGTTCACCGAGCATCGTATCGTATTGTTCTTTAAACTCCATGACGTTTTCATGGATGTCGGAAAGCTTGGCAACCTCGACTAAATTGTTGTCGCCGATTTTAGAAAAGGCGAAACCGATATTGTTCCGGATTGTGTCCGAAAAGAGAAAGTTATCTTGCGGGACATAACCCATCTGGTCACGGAGCGTTTTGATTGAAAGCTTCATCGTATCGTACCCATCGACTAAAATCATGTTTTCGCCAGGATTATAAACACGGAGCAAAAGTTCGGCTAAGGTAGATTTGCCACTCCCGGTTTTTCCGAGGATGCCGACGATTTCGCCGGCCTTAATCTTGAAACTGATATCGGATAGGACTGGGGTCTTGGAATCCGGATAGGTGAAGGAGAGGTGGTTGAAGGTAATGGCGCCTTCTAACTTAACGTCGACCAGCGCCCCTTCAGCGTCTTTGACCATCGGTTTGGCTTCAAGGAAGGCATAAATACGCTTGGCGGAGGCTTGGGCTTGGCCGTTGATATTCAAGAACCAAGAGATGGCAAAGACCGGCCATAAAAGCGTGAAGAAGTAACTGATGTATTCGGTCAACTCTCCGCTAGAGAGGTGGCTCTGGGCAATCAAGATCGAACCATAAGCCAAGATGGCGAGAATGACCATGCTGATCATCGCGTCAATGATGACGTTGACCACGACGGAATATTTGAGGTGGTTCATGGACTTGTCATAGACATCTTTGGATTGACCTTTGAAACGTAAAGCTTCCGCGGCTTCGCGGATATAGGCTTTGATAATGGTGATGCCCGTAAAGGATTCTTGGGCGAAATCGCTCATGTGCTCGAACGCCTCTTGGCGCGCTTTGAACTTCTTTTCCATCCGCAGTTCGAGTAAAAAGACCAAAATGCCCATTAGAACGAGAGGAATCGAGGCATAGAGGGTCATCAGCCAATTTAAGGTGAACATGCGGTAGAGGACAAAGGCTCCTAATACAAGTCCATCGATCAGCATTAATAAGCCAAAACCGAACAGCTCTTTGACGGCATTTAAATCGTTGATGAAGTAACTCATCAGTCCGCCGACTTTTTCATGCGAGTAAAAGTTCTGGTCGAGTTCAGTGGCGTGCTTAAACATTTCGGTACGGATATCCGTTTCGATGCGGCGGCCATTGCCGAACAGGAGATAACGCCACCAGAAGCGGCCAATGGTCATGCCGACAACAATCAATACAATATAAAGGAGCAGCGAAAAGAGCTGCGAAACATTGACGAAAACGCCAGAGTCCACGCCATCGATGATCGTCTTGATGGTGCGCGGGATTTCCAGTTGGAACCAGTCGATCGCGACTAGGATGATAATCCCAAATAAAAATGAGATTCCATACTTTATATAATATTGTCGAAAGTGCTTTAAAAATATCATGATGTGTACCCAAAATATTATTTTACAGCATTTTTACTAAAAATGGATTTTATTCCGCACCATAAGATAAAATCGTTTTTTTGTTTCTTGACACTTGCATTAAATGGCCTTTTTGTTTATTATGAGTTAGCCGATTTAATGGAATCCCGCCGACGTAGCTCAATCCGGCAGAGCAACTGAATCGTAATCAGTAGGTTGTAGGTTCAATTCCTATCGTCGGCACCATTTCAACTCCCTGGATGTTTAGCTCAGCTGGGAGAGCATCTGTTTGACGTACAGAAGGTCGTGGGTTCGATCCCCTCAGCATCCACCATGATGAAAAACCACTACTCGAAAGAGTAGTTTTTTCTTGCTTAAATTCCCATATATCATTGCAAAAGCGGTGGTATTTTCCTATAATCAACTTACGCAGCCGTAGTTCAATGGCAGAACTTCAGCTTCCCAAGCTGATCACACGGGTTCGATTCCCGCCGGCTGCTCCAAAATGCCACCTCGCCACGTCTAGCGTGGCTTTTCTTTTGAAAGACTATTTGGCGAATCTCACCGCTATTTTCCTTTAGTTAAAATCGTTTTTAATCGTGGCTTTTCTCATTGGGCTTCGTTTTGCGTTGAATTCGTAAGAATTCGCCACTTTATTTATCACTCATATTTTGTTAGAATACTTTTACTGGTTCTTTCTACGAAAGGATACGCTATGGAAAACTATCGCACAAAGTGCATTGCCTTATTAAAAGAACGCGGCGTCACGCTGGAAGATATCACGGACTGCGCGCGTTTTTTACAGGCTGAATACCATATCGACCTTAAAAATGAAGATTTACTCGAATCCGTGATGTCTGTCCTTGATAAACGTGAAGTTCAGTTCGCCATCATGACTGGCGTTGAATTAGATAGACAAGCCGAGCGTAAACAAATGATCGACAAAGATTTAGAAGCCATCCTCCGCCGCGATGAAGGTTTATATGGCGTTGACGAAGTGAACGCTTATGGCATCTGCAACTTATATGGCTCGATTGCCCTGACTAATTTTGGGTTCATCGACAAACGTAAATACGGCATTATCGACAAGCTTAACCGGGAAGGTAAAGACGGAAAAACCTGCAATACCTTTCTTGACGACGTCATCGGCGCGATTGCAGCCAGCGCGGCCAGCCGTTTCGCGCATAAGTGGGGGAAATGAACATGATACAATTGACCGCCAATTTCTTTGGACATACGCTGCCATTCTGGATTGATTTCGGCATTTCCTTTCTAATCGTCCTCGCCATCATCGCTCTGGTAGTGGTGGGCGGGAAAAATAAAGGTGTTGTCATCCTCTTCGTCTTTGGCGCTTTTGCTTTCTTTGCGTCTTATTTATTTCTCCAAGGCTTACTTACGACGGTCTTGACCGGCGTGCTCCTCTTTGTCGGCATGGCTTACTACCTCGTCATTACCTTTACCGATTTCCGCCCGATTTTCTCGCATCACGGCAAGGGCAAAGGCAAGAATGATGTCCAAAAGATTTTTGATCGCGAGTCTCTCTACGACGCGATCAACGAATCGGTCAGTTTCCTCAGCCGGACCAAAACCGGCGCAATCATGACTTTCGAACGTAAAATGCCGCTCAACGATATGATCAAAAACGGCGTTATTATCAATGCGCCGGTCACCCCTGAATTATTAATGACGATTTTCTATCCGGGCACCCGTCTCCATGACGGCGCCGTCGTCATTCGCGATAACCTCATCATCGTCGCCTCTGCTTTCTATACCCCGACCACCAAACCGCTTGCCGGTAAATATGGCTCCCGTCACCGGGCCGCCATCGGCATCAGCGAAGTCAGTGATTCTGTCACTGTCGTCGTCTCCGAAGAAACGGGCCGTATCAGCATCGCCTATGGCGGTGAACTGGAGCCGGTTTTCATCGATAATTTCCACCGCGTATTCGAAGAATATATGGAAGACACGACTTATGTTGAAGAGAAAGAGAGTGTCTAATCGATGGGTAAATATTTCGGTACAGACGGCGTTCGCGGTTTAGCGGGACAAAAATTAAACAGCAATCTGGCCTTTCGGATTGGCCGTTTCATCGGGCAATATCCCGGCGGCAAGAAAAACCGGATTTTGATTGGGTGTGATACCCGCCTTTCGTGTGACATGCTGAAAACGGCAATCGTCAGCGGTATTTTATCCAGCGGTTCCGACGCTTATCTCTTGGATGTCTCGACCACGCCGAGCGTTTCTTATCTTGTCGTGAAAAAAGGTTATGACTATGGCGTGATGATTTCCGCTTCCCATAATCCGTATTACGATAACGGCATTAAAGTCTTTAACCGCCAAGGCGAAAAACTGGATTCCAAAATCGAAAAACTGATTGAAGATTATATTGATGCCCCAACCGATTATCTCCCTCTAAAAATGAATGAGTTCTTCGGCCGGATGATCCCGAGCTTTGAACTCGTCGACGAATACGTCGATTTTTTGGCTTCCAAAGCCAGAGACTTAAGCCATCTCAAGGTTTTAGTCGACGGCGCTAACGGTTCGGCCAGCCTCGTCGCCCCCAAACTATTCAAGAAACTTGGCATTCAAGCCAACTATATCAACATCCATCCGAACGGCATCAATATCAATGACCGGTGCGGTTCGACCCACCTTGGCCAACTCGTTCTCGAGATGAAGAAAAACGGCTATGACATCGGCCTTGCGTTTGATGGCGATGCCGACCGTCTACTGATTGTCCGCCACGGCGGGCAGGTCGTCGATGGCGACGCGATTCTCTATCTCGCGGCCGTTGATATGCAAAAACACGGCGTCCTCAAAGAGAATACAGTAGTGGCCACCGTGATGAGTAATATCGGTTTGAAGATTGCGCTCAAAAAGCATAATATCCGAGTAAAGGAAGTTCAAGTCGGCGACAAGTATGTCCAAGCTTGTTTGAAAGAACAATGCTTACCGCTGGGCGGCGAGCAGTCCGGACACATCATCTTTTTACAAGACCTCAATACCGGAGACGGATTACTCACGGCCATTAAAGTCATGAATATCCTTGTCAGCACCGGAAAAACACTCGAGGAACTGCTCGTTGACTTAAAGATTTATCCACAGTCACTTAAGAACGTTACTGTAACCAATAAAGAAGCGATTTTAGCCCATGCTGGGTTACAAACCTTAATCGATGAATTAGAAACAACGCTCGGTGATAACGGCCGGATCTTGGTTCGTGCGAGCGGTACCGAATCGTTAGTCCGCGTGATGGCGGAAGCGCCCACCTTCGAAGAATGCGACCGCGTCGTGAGTACTCTCGTCAACTATATCAACGAAATCTCGTACTAACCCAAAGGAGAATCATATGTGTGGAATTGTCGGCGGTGTCGGGAATTTGCCCGTTCGTGAGTATTTGATAAAAGGCCTCAAAACCTTGGATTACCGTGGCTACGATTCAGCGGGCCTCGCTTTTGCTGACCATAAAGGCATTCATGTTTTCCGGACTCCCGGACGCGTTGCTGATTTAGACGCGATTCTGCCGGTTGAAGTGAAAACCAGCATCGGCATTGGCCATACGCGCTGGGCCACGCATGGAGCGCCGACGGAAGCGAATGCGCACCCGCACACCAGCATGCACGGAGAATTTGTCCTCGTCCATAATGGCGTCATTGAAAATTACCGTCACCTCAAAAATAAATTGGAGTCTGAAGGCTATACTTTTAGCAGTGAGACCGATACCGAAGTTATCGCCAATTTATTAGAAGACCATTTTAAGAAAACCCCCGATGTCCTCAAAGCGATTTACGCGACCACGAAAGAACTCCAGGGCAGTTACGCTTTGGCCATCATGGTTAAAGGCGACCTCGAGCACATTTACTTTGCGAAGAACCGTTCGCCGTTAGTCTTGGGCCAAGGTACTGGCCGGAACCTGCTTGCCAGTGACTTCCTCCCAATGCTCAAGGAAGGCCTCCATTTTACTGCGGTCCTCGATCATCAATACGGCTTTATCGCCAAGGATAAAATCGTCGTGTATGACGAAACGAAAACGCTTGTCAATCCTGTTTGGAACCGTCCCGACCTTAAAGAAGAAGACCTTGGCTTACAAGGTTATCCGCATTACATGCTGAAAGAAATCGAAGAGTCGCCCGCGGTTATTCGCCGCCTCATCGACAACTACTTCGATGGCAATAAATTCCTATTTGACAAGAAACTGATCTCGGCAATCAAGAAATGCGATGACATCATCTTTATCGCCTGTGGCACATCCTATCACGCCTGTCTTGTTGGGCGTCGCTACGCCGAATATCTCGGCAAACGCGCGGAAGTTCACATTGCCAGCGAATGGGCCTACCATCCGCTGATAACTGCTAAAAAGCCGCTGTTCATCATCGTCAGTCAATCCGGCGAAACCGCCGACCTAATTCGCTGCCTCGAAATCATCAATGCGCGTGGGGCGACCTCCGTCACCATCACTAACACCAAAGGTTCTACCCTCGAAAGAGAAGCAACCTTCAGCCTGTTATTATTTGCCGGGGTCGAGATTGCCGTCGCGTCAACCAAAGCCTATATTGCCCAAGTGGCATTATTGGCCTTGCTCACCAGCGCGCCCGAAGGCACGACCTCAGTTGTGAACCATCTCTATGACGTGATTAAGGCCGAAAACCAAATCATCGCGAAGAAAGATGAATTGGTTAAATACGCCAAATTCTTGGCGACCAAGCATGACGTCTTCTTCCTTGGAAGAGGCTATGACTATGATGTCTCTCTTGAAGCCTCGCTGAAGCTTAAAGAGATCACCTACATTCACAGCGAAGGTCTTCCTGGTGGCGAACTCAAGCACGGCCCGATTGCCTTGATTGAGAAAGATACGCCTGTCATCGGATTCATTTCTGATCAGCTTGTGGACGCCCCATTACGGAGCAACCTCAAAGAAGTGGAAGCCCGCGGCGCCCATGTCATCGCCATCGTTTCGAAGTCATTAAAGAAAGACGGCGATTCGATTGTCGTCCCCGATGTCAAAGAATATTTAGCGCCGCTTACCAATGTGGTGGTGGCTCAATACCTGGCGTACTTCACCGCTCTGGAACTCAAGGTCAACATCGATAAACCGCGTAACCTCGCGAAGTCCGTCACTGTCGAATAAATTAAAAAAGGTCAGCCATGCGGTTGATCTTTTTTTTGCAACAAAAAACCTCGCCCTAAGACGAGGTTTCAGCGTTTATTTCTTGTCAGAGGAGATGGCTTCTTTTAAGGAGACCAATAACCCGGTGATGTTTTGGATTTCGCTCGGGATGATAATCTTGGTGGCTTGGCCATTGGCGACTTTCTCTAAAGATTCAAAGCCCTTGAGCGTCAGGTAAGCGGAATCCGGGTGTGCATCGTTAATGAGTTGGATGCCTTTGGCTTGCGCTTCGTAGACACGGAGGATGCCTTCGGCATGGCCTTCGGCTTCGGTGACGATGGAAATCTTCTTGGCTTCAGCGCGTAAGACGGCCGATTCTTTTTCGCCTTCAGCAGCGAGAATGGCGGCTTCTTTTTGGCCTTCAGCGGTCAAAATGGATTCACGTTTCTGACGTTCGGCGCGCATCTGTTTCTCCATCGCTTCTTGAATTTCGCGTGGCGGGAGAATGTTCTTGAGTTCAACGCGACTGACTTTGATGCCCCACGGATCGGTGGCGACGTCGAGAATCAGACGGAGTTTTTGGTTGATGGTATCGCGCGACGTGAGCGTTTGGTCAAGCTCAAGGTCGCCGATGAGGTTACGTAAAGAAGTGGCGGTGAGCATTTCGATAGCGAACATCGGGGCTTCGACGCCATAGGTGTAGAGTTTCGGGTCGGTGATTTGGAAATAGACGACCGTGTCGATTTGCATCGTGACGTTATCTTTGGTGATAACCGGTTGCGGGGCGAAGTCAGCGACTTTTTCCTTGAGGGAAATGTTGACGACGCGCGAATCGATGAACGGGGCGATGATATGGAAGCCCGCGGCTAATGTCTTATGATATTTACCAAGTCTTTGGATGATGACGACATGGGCTTGGGAAACGATGACGATGCAGCGGATGAAGACAACCAGGATAATAAATAAGACGAACGAGAGCGCGACCCAACCGAAGACTGCTAAAGGAGTAATCAACATGAACATACTATTTTCCTTCTTTCTTGGCAATGACTAGATGATTGCCATTAATGGCTTTGACAATAGCGAATTCGCCTTTTTCATAGGTCTCGTCACCGAGCGTTTTCACGACCCAGGTAATATCGCGGATCTGGCCTTCTCCCGGATAGTCTTTCGACACATGGGAGAGAATCAGGATTTCGCTGCCGATGAGCGCATCGGCGTTGGTTGGTGTCGTGGGCAGAATCCCGATGCTCTTCTTGAAGATGACCTTCGTGAGGAAGAGCAGGACGCCGGAAACGACAACGAAAGCGAGCAGTTGAAAAATTGGGTCGATGCTAAAAATCGCGAGAATCAAACTGACGACCGCGCCGCCGCTGAACCAGATGCTGACTAAGCCCGGAACGGCAATCTCGATGACCAACGCAGCCACGAAGACGACAACCCAGGATACAATCCAGAAGACTTGCGAAGTGAATAATGTGAAGATGAACATTTTAATCTCCTTTGACGGCTATGGTTTTACAGCCGGCTTTCGCGATGACTTGGCTTATTTGCTCAAGCGATGGATGTTCGACGCCTTTGAGTTCAACGTTGGCCACAAGGTTCAAGTCGTGACCGGCGTAGTGATAAGCTTTGGCATCAATGATTTGATAAGTAAGCGTGAATTTATCTTTCCCGATGAGTAATGGTTTGGTAATCGAGCTCAGGGGATACATGCCGACCCTTCGGTAGAAGAGCGGGGCGAAGTAGACGTAGGGTTTTGTGTAGGTGCCGACATAGATGCCGAGCTTCTCGACAATCGCGATCCAACCGCGCTTGACGTGGATGAAACCGGTGAGGAAGAAGAGGCCAATACCGACAACGATGACAACTAGGCAAACGACGATCAGTTCGACATCAGTCACGTGGTCACCTCGGAACAACCTAAAAGGCCATTCACTAAAAAACATTATAACAAGATTAGACGGTGTCGGCTATATCGCATCATCTATTCACGCTGCACAAATAAATAATGATATAGTAGAGAAGGTGATTTTATGGATAACTTAGCCTTCTATGATTATTTACTTAAAGTAGCGAGCATCGCTAAAATCGGGTTGCTGTATTCTACCGATCCCTATGCGTTAGCCAACTATCGCGACATCCAAGACTTAACGACTCAAATGCTTGAAAATTTCGTGAAAGTCAAATTTGACCGGCCGAACTTTTTCGAGCGTGATATTTATCCGACGCCGAGCGTGAGCGTCCGCACTGTCGTTTTCGACGATAAAAAGCGGGTTTTGCTCGTCCGTGAAGCAAAGGACGGAATGTTTTCTTTGCCAGGCGGATGGGCTGATTTATATGAATCGCCCAAAGAAGCCGCAATCAAAGAGTGCATCCAAGAGGCAGGCGCCGTCGTTGAAATTGTCCGTTTGGTCGCCGTCATGAACCGCACCCCATTTAAAAAACCGACCTCGGTCCCAGAATACGCTTTGGTGTTTGAAGGAAGACTGCTCAAGCCACTTGGCGAACACGAATATGAAACTACGGAAGTGGGGTATTTCGACCTCGATCATCTCCCGCCTTTTTCCCATAAAGTATCGACTGAAGAAATGCTCAGGATGATCCGTGCTACCGCTAATGGCGAGACGATTATCGAATAGGAGAAATTATGAATCAACGCAAATGGTGGCAAAGCGCCATCGGTTATGAAATTTATCCCCGCACTTTTAAAGACTCGAACGGCGATGGCGTCGGTGATTTGCCCGGCATCATTTCCAAACTCGATTACTTAGAAAAACTTGGGGTCAATATCTTATGGATATGCCCATTCTTTAAATCTCCGATGGACGATAACGGCTATGATGTCAGCGATTATTACCAAGTCGATCCGGTTTTTGGAACCAATACTGACTTCCTCAATCTAATAAAAAAAGCCCATGATAAGGGCATCCATGTCATCATTGACTTCGTTCTCAACCATACCAGTGACGAACATCCTTGGTTTCTCGAAGCTCGCGAAGATAAAAAGAGCCCGAAACGGGACTACTATATTTGGCGTGACGGTAAAATAAATGCAGAGGGAAAACGCGTTCCACCCAACAACTGGCAAGGTTTCTTCGATGATTCCGCTTGGAATTACGATGAAAGAGCCGGCCAATATTATCTCAAGATATTCAGCAAGAAAATGCCGGATCTGAACTGGGAGTCTCCAGCGTTACGGCAAAATATATTTCTGATTGCCCGCTATTGGCTTGACCAAGGAGTGGATGGGTTTAGACTCGATGCCATCGCGCATTTGGCCAAAGATTTAACTTGGAGCGATTCGCCTTATGATGTCGGTCCGGATGGAACCACGCTTGATTCCCGTAAATTTTCGTCGATTCCTCGTCTTTTCGATTATTTGCGTGAGTTCAAAAGCGAAGTTCTGAGCCGCTATCCTAATGCAATGGCCGTCGGTGAAGTCGGTGGCTGTGCCACGACACAGGAAGCACTCAAATATTCATCCGTGGAAAACGGATCGATCGATATGGTCTTTAACTTCGATACGTGCTGGGAAAACGGTGCGTATGGAAGCGAACATAAAGGCGACGACGAAATTGTTACGAACGTCGTCAATTTAAAGCATATCTTCCTTCGCTGGTATCATGACTGCCACGGCAAAGCCTGGTTACCGATTTATTGGAATAACCACGACCACCCTCGCGTTTTGTCGCAATATGGCGATATCCATTTCCGCAAAGAATCAGGCAAAATGCTCGCGACCACGTTACTTTTTATGTACGGAACGCCCTTCCTCTATAATGGCGAAGAAATCGGCATGAGCAATGTCGATTATCAAGATGTCCGTGATTTTAAGGACGTTTCCGCGATGAACTACTATAAAAACGCTAAACGTTATATGACGGAAGCGGAAATCATACGTTTTTTAAGAAGAACCTCGCGCGTCAATGCCCGTACGCCTTTCCAATGGACCGGAGGACCGAATGCCGGTTTCTCGACTCACGAACCCGATTCCAAAGTGGTGGGAAACTTTCCGACTGTTAATGTTGAGACTGAAGCAAGGGATCCCGACTCGATTTTGAACTTCTACCGCAAAGCCATCTCGTTACGAAAAAATCCCCGCATGCTTGATGCGGTTATCGATGGGGAATTTATCTTAATCGATAGCGAACATCCGGATGTCTTTGCGTATGCCCATAAAGGCGCGACGCCACTCATGGTCATTAGCAATTTCCGTAAATTTAACACGGTTTTTACTATGCCGTACCCCATCAAAGAAATCTTGCTTCATAACTATCCACATGTCGAAACCAAAGACGGAAAAATCATGCTGCGTCCTTTTGAAAGCTTCCTGTTGGAACTACCTTCTGAGGTCAAGCTCTAATGCTCAAGTATTATCATTTTCAGGCGGATAGCCCTTTATCTGAAGTACAACTGGCGAACCTGCTCAGCGAAAACTACCATGGGGATTTGACTATCAAAATGGTCTCATCCAATCGGGGTTATTGCTTGGCAGCTGCCGATTTTGCTGACACACTCGAGGTTTTACTTCCTTTGATTGTGAGCGACTTAGGAATTTCCATTACCTTTTTGGTGTGCCATGCGAATGATCATTTATCAGCGTTGGCTTTAGCAAAAGCCGCGCTCACCCATAAGGAGCAGTGCACGCATCTCGGCGATTTACTTCTTGACTCCCTGCTGATTGGCGACCGTTCATTATTTCCAGAAGCGGTCAAGGAATTCGACGATGTCCCGCATGAAGTATTGGTGACAGCGACAGTGTATGCTGCTTGTGGCTTGAATGCGACGATGGCATCGCGGAAACTCTATATCCATCGCAATACGTTTAACTATCGTTTGGCGAAATTCACGGCAATCACGAATCTCGATATCCGAGACTTCCATAACGCTCAATATTTTACGATTGTCAGCAAACTTTTCAGTCAGAAGTAAATTTGTGCACCTTGCACAATTCACACCGAATGGGCTATGATAACATATAGGCAAAGAGGTATAAAAACTTATGGCAAATGTAATTTTACGTCACATCAATAAGATTTATGACAACAACGTCCAAGCCGTCTTTGATTTCAACCTTGAGATTAAAGGCCATGAATTCGTCGTTCTCGTCGGTCCTTCCGGCTGTGGTAAATCAACTACCCTCCGTATGATCGCCGGTCTTGAAGACATTTCTTCAGGCGAACTCTACATCGATGAAAAACTCTGCAACGACGTCACCCCGAAAGACCGCGATATCGCGATGGTCTTCCAAAGCTACGCCTTGTATCCGCACATGACCGTCTATGACAACATGGCCTTCGGCTTAAAAATCCGTCACCTCCCGAAACAAGAAATTGACGCCCGCGTCCATGAAGCGGCCCGGATTCTTGAAATCGAACAATTCTTAGACCGTAAACCGAAAGCACTCTCTGGCGGGCAACGTCAACGTGTTGCTCTTGGCCGCGCCATCGTCCGTCACGCCAAAGTCTTCTTAATGGATGAGCCGCTCAGCAACTTGGATGCTAAGTTACGTGTCCAAATGAGAGCTGAAATCATCCGTTTGCACGAAAGACTCAACGCCACGACTATCTATGTCACCCATGACCAAACCGAAGCCATGACGATGGCGACTCGCATCGTCGTCATGAAAGGTGGCTATATCCAACAAATTGGCGCTCCAATCGAGATTTACAACCATCCAGCCAACCTCTTCGTCGCTGGCTTCATTGGCTCTCCGGCCATGAACTTAATCGACGCGAAGTATCTCGGCGGTGGCAAGATCCAGTTTGCTAACGGCCATGAAATGGTCCTACCAACGGATGTCTCCAAAGCTTTAACCGCCTATGAAGGCAAAGAAGTAGTGTTCGGTATCCGTCCAGAAGACATTCACCAAGAACTCGGCGCAGTCCCAGCGGCACGCGCTGACTCTGCTTACCAAATCGAAGTCAAGGTCGCTGAACTCCTTGGTCACGAATACATTCTCCACGGCGATATCGCCGGCGCGAATGTCGTGAGCAAAGTTCCAGCCATCAAAAACATCTTTATCGGCGATAAGGTTGAACTGATCTTCAATATGCGGAAATGCCACGTTTTCGATAAAGAAACCACCAATTGTATCGTTTAATTAACTCGAAAGCTTTCACAAACATGAACCGTCACTTTTCCAAGTGGCGGTTTTTTCTTGTTCATGGAATGTAAATTATAAATTTAAGGCAGCGCCAACTATGATGTAATCGCTTCCAATTTCATCTTTACAACTCACTTTCGCATTGTATAATATTTATGTAGTTAAACTAAAATTCGACAGGTTAAGCAAACTTCGGACGATGGAATCGTTATTTTTTCATAAAAATAGCCACGCTTCCGTTTTATTGAAGGGCGCTAATCTCGAAAAATGAAAGGAGAATTCAGAATTTTATGTTTAAAAAAGTATCTGCCGTCGTCTTTACGAGTCTCATGCTTGGCGCGTTAGCAGGTTGTGGGGGCACTAGCTCTATTGCCAGTTCCTCATCCTCAGCCGCTTCCTCTGCTCCGTCTTCATCCGCTGCTCCGACCCCAGTTGAACTAAAGGTATGGGGACCAGATCTTGAACAAGATTTGCTCAACGAAATGTCCGTTTCATTCCAGGAATTACATCCTGAATGGGATATCACCTTCACGTTTGGCACCGTCAGTGAAGCCAACTTAAAGGCCACCTTACTGACCGACGTCTCCGCAGGCGCTGACGTCTTTGCTTTCGCAGATGACCAATTAGCGGAACTCGTTTCTGCCGGTGCGTTATTTGAAGTTCAGCAATTTAAGACCGATGTAACTGCCCGTAATACGGCCGGTTCAGTGGCCAGCGCGACCTTCAACAACAAACTCTATGCTTATCCGGAAACAGCCGATAACGGCTACTTCATGTACTATGACTCATCGGTTTTAACGCTTGAACAAGCGGGAAGCCTTGATACCATCCTTGACGTCGCCGAAAGCTTGGGCAAGAAAGTCAACTTCCCATCCGCCGGTGGCTGGATTGGCGGTTCATTCTTCCTTAACGATGCTTCCTCGGTTACCTTTGACGGAACCACGCAGACCTGCGACTGGGCAACCACTGGTTTACCAGCGGCCCAAGGCGCTTGGAATACGCTTGGACGTCCGGGAATCTCGAATGCTGACCAAAACGATGCCGCGACCTTATTCACTGCCGGTTCCATCATCGCTGCCTTCACTGGCACTTGGATGGCGACTGACGTTGAAGCGGCCTTAGGCGCGAACTATGCCGCGACCAAACTCCCGACCTATACGAACGGTAATAACGAACAAGTTCAACTTGGCTCATTCACCGGTTCAAAATTAATTGGCGTCAAGTCTACGACAGCGTACCCACTCGCCGCGCATGCTTTCGCTAACTACATCACCAATGAAGAAAACCAAGTCCTCCGTTTCACGACCCGTGGTTTAGGGCCCTCGAACATCGCTGCCGGTCAAAACGAAGCGATCACGAGTAACGTTGCTCTTGCCGCGTTAGCCGCTCAAGCTCCGTATGGCGTTTCACAATCCACCTCCGTTGGTGGTTCTTACTGGACACCAGCCGCTAGCTTCCTTGATCTCTGCTACAACCAAGATTTAGGTGAATATGCGACACTGCAAGCCGCGCTTGAAGCGATGGTAACGCAGATTCTTGCCTAACGACTGCCTAGATCAAAAATAGTTTTCGATACGGGGCAAAGCAATTTGCCCCGTATTCATAAAGGAGGCCCCTGTGAGCATGCCAGAGAAAAAAGGTTCACCCGTTGATAATTCCACAAGCTTACCCTTTTGGAAGTGGTTCTTCATTTCGATAGGAAGTTTATTAAAATCATTGCTAATCTTCTTATGGGAATTGTTGAAGACAATATTCCACGCGTTCTTAAATATCTTTGTCGGTGCCTGGAAAGGCATTGTATGGCTTGTTAAGGCTATCGGCCGATTAGCCAAACGTTATTTCCTCTATTTTAAAAATGGCACTTGGAAGACACGCTTATCGTTCCTGTTTATGGGCGCTGGGGCAATCTTCAATGGTCAGATCATTAAAGGCATCCTCTTATTTGTTTTCCAAATCGGCGTCGTCCTTTTCATGATGACAAACGGTTGGAATTTCATCTACATGCTTCGCAACCTCGGCACACAGGATTTCTTTCCTGGAGGATGGTCCGATGCGTGCAGTTGCTATACCGATACGGTTCCTGCAGACAACTCTCTCCTGATATTACTTTTCGGTATCGCGGTCGTGATGATTGTTTGCGCCTATTTTATTTTCTACAACATCAACATCAATATCGCGCATGACAACCAAATGCTGATCGCTCAAGGTAAAAAACCGAAGAACTTCAAGCAAGACGTTGCCTCTTTCCTTAACGAAAAATTCCATATCACGGTTCTCTCGTTCCCGGTGTTGGCGGCCTTCGCCTTTACCGTCTTGCCGTTGATATTCATGATTTTCCTTGCCTTTACCAACTTTGATGGACAGCACCAATATCCGGGCAGCCGGTTTTGGTGGACCGGTCTCGCGAGTTTCATTAACCTGTTCTCGGGGACGGATGCTAAATACCAATTATTGCCGTCTTCGCTTGGAAAAATCCTTGAGTGGACCATCATCTGGGCTATTTTAGCCACAGTCCTGAACTATATCTTTGGTATGATCCTTGCGTTGATGATCAATAAAAAAGGCATTAAACTGAAAAAACTCTGGCGGACCGTATTCGTTATCACGATTGCGATTCCACAGTTTATCACGCTGCTTATTGTCTCTCGGTTACTTAGTGATACTGGTCCTTTGCTTGCTTCCCTGGTTAAGTGGGGCTGGGTCAGCGAAAGCTTCTCGTTCCTCAACGGTAACGGTACCGTCGCGCGGACCACGGTCATCATTGTCAACTTGTGGGTTGGCGTGCCTTACACGATGCTCATTACCTCTGGTATTTTGATGAACATACCGGCTGACCTCTACGAAAGCGCCAAAATCGATGGTGCCGGGCCGGTCGCCCAATTCTTCAAAATCACGCTTCCTTATATGTTGTTCGTGACGGGGCCTTACCTCATCACTGCCTTCATTGGGAACATCAACAACTTCAACGTTATCTACTTCTTAACAGGCGGTGGCCCAAGCGATTTGAGCCTCTTCAATGCTGGCAAAACCGACTTGCTCGTCACATGGTTATATAAACTCACCGTGAACAATCAGGAATACTCCATCGGTTCCACGCTTGGCATCATGGTCTTCATCATTTGTTCATTCGTGTCCTTGATTATGTACTCACGGACCGGCGCCGTTCAAAAGGAGGATGAGTTCCAATGATTAAGAGCCAAAAAACCCGTCAACTCATCAGCAATATCTTCGTCTATGCCGTCCTCATCGTCATGTGCGTCGTTTGGCTTGTCCCGATCTTCTGGCTGTTCCTCCAATCCATTCGGTTGGAATCCGGAACGGTTTACCCGAACTTTTTCCCGATGGGTTACACCTTAATGAACTACTGGAATCTCTTCAATCCTGAGGCAGGTTCCCATATGTTCTTCGCGAAGTGGTTTCTTAATACCTTCTTCGTGGCGGCCGTGACTTGTGTCTTCTCGACAATCTTTGTTCTTCTTACCAGTTATGCCTTTAGCCGATTACGCTTTAAAGCCCGCAAACCCATGATGAAAACGATTCTCATCTTGGGTATGTTCCCAGGCTTTATGTCGATGATCGCCGTTTACTATATCTTGAAAACCATCGGCATGACCGAAAAATTATTTGGTTTGATCCTGGTTTACTGCGGTGGCGCGGCTATGGGATATTACATCTCCAAAGGCTTCTTCGACACGATTCCAAAGTCAATTGACGAAGCGGCTGAAATCGATGGCGCCAGCAAAGCGCAAATCTTCTGGCACATTACTTTACCGCTTTCTAAACCGATCGTTATTTACACAGCCTTAACGTCCTTCATCGGGCCGTGGGGCGACTATATCTTTGCGAGCGTTATCATCCGTGATAACTACGAGGCATTTACGGTGGCACGCGGGCTTTATTGGATGCTCGAACGTGAGCAAATCAGTAAGTACTTTACCCAATTCTGCGCGGCCGCTATCTTGATTGCGATCCCGACAACCATCTTGTTTATCTGGATGCAGAAATACTATGTCTCTGGCATCACCGGCGGCTCGGTTAAAGGCTAATGAAAAAATCATTATTTATCTTTGCAGTCCTGCTAACGGCGCTCCCGTTAGCAGGCTGCGGTCCGACTTCTTCGAGCCTCGCTTCCACAAGCGGGGAATTTTCTTCTTTGGACACTTCCAGCAGTGAAGCCTCCTCGATTTTTGACTATGACATCGGTAATGTGAGCAACGCGGGCAGCAGTGCCTATTACGAGATTTTCGTGGCCTCGTTCCGTGACAGCAATAGCGACGGCATGGGCGATCTCAATGGCGTTACCGAAAAACTTGATTACTTAGAAAATTTAGGCGTTGGCGGCATTTGGTTTATGCCTATTATGCCGTCGCCGTCTTACCATAAATACGACGTGACTGATTATCTGGCGATTGATCCTGCTTATGGCACGATGGATGATTTTGATGCTTATATCGAAGCGGCTCAGGCGCATCACATCGACACGATCATCGACCTTGTCATTAATCACACCAGTTCCGCGCACCCTTGGTTCATCCAGGCGGTGCATGACTACCAAAATGGCAATTGTGCGACGGATGAAGACAAATGCAATTACTACAATTTTTCTGATGTGGCAAAAACCGGTTATAACCAACTCGGAACGACTGGGATTTATTATGAATCCCGTTTTTGGAGCGGCATGCCGGACCTCAACCTCGACAATGACTTTGTCCGTGACGAAATCAGCAACATCGTGCAATTTTGGCTCGATAAAGGCGTCAAAGGCTTTAGACTAGACGCCGTCACGAGTTATTACACCGGCTATCAATCCAGAAACATCGATTTTTTGACTTGGCTCAATGACATGGTCAAAACCAAAAAGAGCGATGCCTATATCGTCGGCGAAGGTCCGTGGGACACGCAGCCGGCGAACATACAGGACTACTACAATAGTGGCTGCGACAGCTTCTTTAACTTCACGATTGCCCAGGCCACCGGCAAAATGGTTGCTAACGTCAATTTGGGCACGGGAGGGACTTTAGCCTCCTATATCGCTACATATAACGAGACGCTCCGTTCCATCAATCCAATGGCCTTGGACGCGCCTTTTTTGTCGAATCATGACTTAGGGCGGAGTTCGGGGTTCTTCTTTGACGCGGCGGCCCCTTATAAACGTAAACTCGCTGCCTCGGCGTATCTCTTGATGCCTGGGAAACCTTTTATCTATTATGGCGAAGAAATTAGCCTGCGCGGGTCCGGCAACGACCAAAGCAAACGTCTCCCGATGATTTGGTCCAGCACGGATGCGACCGGCGCGTGCGATCCGCCTGCCGGCTATGACTATAATTTAGCCAACCAAGTGACCGATGGCGTTGACGACCTCCTCGTAATTCCGGATTCGCTCCTCAATCATTACCGAAAAGTGATTTCAATCCGCAACCAATATAACGATTATATCGAACGTGGCGGCGTTGTTGCTGTCGATTTGAATAGTTCGCTTTTCGCGCTCGAATATACCAGGGAAGACTTGAGCAAAATTCTTATCGTCACGAATTTCTCACCTGATCCGGTCACCGCTGATTTACCTGGAGCAATGGCGATTCTTGATCAGATTAAAACTTTAGGCACTGCTGGAACTGTAACCAATAATGGCGGCTCATATTCGCTCACCGTTAGTGGCTATTCCACCTTGATACTTCAATAATTTTTGACTAAACTATTCAAGTAAGAACGGAGAACCCTTATGAGAAAAGCAGGTATTTTGTTAGCCGTCAGTTCACTTCCAAGCCGTCATGGTGTCGGTGACTTTGGTCCCAATGCCTATCAATTCATCAACCAATTAAGGAGAAGCCAAACTAAAATCTGGCAAGTCCTGCCGCTCAATCCGCTCGGCTATGGCGCTTCGCCGTATCAACCTTATTCCTCCAAAGCCATGGACGAACTTTACATTAGTTTGGATGTTTTGACCAAGGAAGGGCTCCTTGGTAAGACGCCACGGTATAACGCCGCCAGCGTACGCGTCGAGTATGATGCCGTGCGTGCTTTTAAAGGTAAATATCTTCATGAAGCTTTTAAAAAATTTAAAAAAGACCGCGGTTATGCCCGCTTTATCAATCTCAATCCGTGGGTTTATACCTATGCGGTTTTCTTAACCCTAAAAAAACACAACAACCTCATCATTTGGAACGAATGGCCAAAGGAACAACAAAATTGGATTAAAGATCATCAATTTGACCTCAAACCATTCGAAAATGACATCGCTTATGAAATGTTCATTCAGTACACCCTAGTCAAACAGTGGCGTGCCTTACGCCGGCATGCTCGGAAGCAGGGCGTTGCCATCGTCGGCGACTTACCATTCTATGTCGGCATCGACTCCGACGACGTCTGGGCTAATCAAGGCAATTTCTTGCTTGACGGAGAACTGAGACCAACCTTTATCGCCGGCGTTCCGCCGGATTATTTCAGTGTCACCGGACAACGTTGGGGCAACCCGATTTATAACTGGGAATTCATGAAGAAAGACGGCTTCCGTTTCTGGCTTTCACGTCTTGGTTATAACGCTGATTTATATGATTATATCCGTATCGACCATTTCCGCGCCTTTGACACCTATTGGCAAATCCCAAGCAGCTGTCCGACGGCCGAAGTCGGGGTCTGGCTCGAAGCGCCTGGTTATCAATTGTTTGACCGCATTTTTGCGACCTATCCGCATATTCACATCATGGCGGAAGACCTTGGCGATTTGCGTCCGCAAGTTCTCACGCTCCGTGACCATTATCATTTCCCGGGCATGAAGATTGTCCAATTCACTTTTGACCCGAACGAAAAAGAAAAGCGCAAAGAACGCATCCCGCTGCCCCCAAGTACCGACCGCGAGAATATGATTATCTACACCGGTACACACGACAATCAAACGATTCGTGGTTGGTTCCTTGACATGGACCGCCGGACCAAAGCCCGGACGCTTGCCTTACTAGATGAAAAAGGCTATCAATACCCGCGTGTTTCCGATAATTTCTGTGCCTTGACGCTCGACAGCATCGCTGACACGGCAATCCTGCCGATGCAAGACGTGCTCGGTTTAACCGACGTCGCCAGAATGAATCGTCCCGGCACGATCGGCGCCCCGAACTGGGAGTGGAGAATGACCAATTTCGACGACTTTAAAAAACGGATTCCTTTCTTACGAAAGCTGATTAAGAAAGCCTCCAGATAACTAAGTAAGCCGCTCGAATGGGCGGCTTTTTTATCCATTTGAAGCAGAATCATATAAGCCTGCTCCATCTCATTTATAAGAGTACTTATAAAATCAGGTAATTTTTTTTATTCGGCCTATGTAAATATGCTAAACTAACTAGAGGAGATGAGAACAATGCAAGCACGGCCCCTTTCCAGAATGCTGTCAACAATGTTTGACTGGGCGATTGCCTATGCTGTCGCGTTGATTTTCTCATTCCAAAGTATCCTTGCTTTTATCGAAGCAATCAGCAATAGTACGCCGGCGAATATCACGACCGCTTTCATTGACGCATTAATTACCGGAAGCATCGTGATTATCTTCATCATCGTCTATTTCTTGATTTTGCCGATATACTGGAAAGGCCAAACGGTCGGGAAGCGGTTTTTTAGAATCCGCATCGTCAAAACCAATGGCCACGCACTTGATTTTCAAACTATGTTTGTTCGTGAAGTCTTCGGGATAATCTTGGTTGGCTTAGCCAGCCTCGGCGCTTCCGTCATCGCTGAATGGTTTACGATTGCCCTCAGTGATCATCATCAATCGTTTCATGACATACTAGCGTCCACGCAAGTCGTTGATGCTGACTAGGAGGAAAACATCATTATGTCCACGCCCCATATTGCTGCTCAAAAAGGTGACTTTGCCAAAACGGTTTTAATGCCAGGGGATCCTTTACGCGCCAAATTCATCGCTGATAACTATTTAACTAACGCCAAACTCGTGACTAGCGTCCGTAACATCTATGGATACACCGGCTTTTACAAAGGTAAACGCATCTCTGTCATGGCCTCAGGAATGGGACAACCGAGCATCGGTATCTATTCCTATGAACTTTTTACCCACTTTGGCGTTGAAACAATCATTCGGATTGGAACCTGCGGAACCTATTGCGAAGACATCAATCTTTTTGATTTGCTGATTGCGGTCGGCGCATCTACGGACTCAAACTGGTCTGGTCAATTTGACTTGCGCGGTGGCACTTTCTCGGCGATTGCTGACTTCGAGCTGGCAATGAAAGCCTACCATCGGATTAAAGAAGCGGGTTTACCCGTTCATGCTGGCAATATCCTGAGCAGCGATGTCTTTTACGACATTGACCCGAACGCTTGGAAAAAATGGGCCACGCTTGGCATCATCGGCGTCGAGATGGAATCCTTTGCTCTCTATGTCAATGCTGCCCGTTTACAAAAGAAGGCGTTGTGCCTTTTAACTGTCACTGATCAAATTATCCGTGGCGAACGCGCCACCTCTGAAGAACGCGAACTAGGCTTAAGAAAAATGATCGAAGTCGCGCTCGATATCGCAGAATAACTATGACTTTGCTGAGCATTATTGTCATTTGCACTTTTGGTTTCCTAACCCTTGTCGGGCTTGGGTTACTTTTAGCGCCGCTACTGAAATCATGGTCCTTTCGCCGTAACTATGTGAAGATTTTCGGCAAGTTTGTTTATCATATCGCGCTTTACAAAGATTATCTGCTGATCAATAAGTTGCACCTTCCTCTCGACAATGAACGGAAGTTACATCTCGATCATGTTTTATTCGGTGAAAAATATATTTACGCAATTAAGGACAAATATTACTCGGGTGCCATCTCCGGCAAAGAAAACGATGAGTCTTGGCTCTATTTCCCAGACAACTCAAAAAAGAGCATTTATATTGATAATCCGCTTAAAATCAACCGTCAAAGAATCCAGAAACTAGCCCTCTTCACGGGCCTTGACGATGATCTTTTTGTGTCAATCATCCTTGTTAATAATGATTGCCTCTTAGATAAATTCGAGAGCCAATCACGCCGGGATTACGTCATTCCGGTGAGCAAACTCGAAAAACTCATTTCGGCGATTGAAAGCCGATCTGTCCCCAAAATCAATCAAGAGCAGCTTGAACAAGCCGTTCAAGATCTCAACAAGAAGAACAAAGGCATCGAAGTTGAAAGCTGAGGCCTATGGAATTAACAAGCAAGCAAATCCGAAAAATCGCATTTACTCAATATAAAACTTACTGGGCCCAACTCTTGGCCATGAGTTTTAGTTTTGTGATTGTTTTTATTGCGGCTTTGGTCTTGAATATTGTCTTTGCTGTATCGATTATCTTTACTATCCCGATTTTCGTCGCTCCGCTCTTTTTCTGCCTGCAAGTCAGCAGCGTCCGTCTCAAAGCGGAAGGGCGTTTGAGCACGAAAGATTATTATCATTTTTATCCGATGGGACTCTCAAGCAAATTCCGCGGCGCTTATCGCATCTTATCGACAGCCCTGAAAACCCTTTTGATTTTTTTCCTTGCCGTCTTTGCTCTTGGCATTATTGCTTCGTATGTATTTCCATTATTCGACAGCGCTTTTGCCACGGCTATGGCAGATTTTACTACGCTGGTCGCTAATACGAATGTGACCTATGAAGCGATGGTGGCTTTTCTCAATGAACACACAGCCGCTTTTGCCCCGATGATTAATTCGGTCGGCGTACTGAGCGTTGCCATCGCGTTCTTTTACTTTCTCGATGCCACGGGCACAAATCTTCTTATCGTCAACCTTTCACTCAATATGCTGAGCGACCGTCGATTGCTCATTATTATTCACAAGCAGGCATATCCGGAAATCCGTCATGACTACCGAAAGCTCTACATTGGGGCGATGTGGCCGAGTATCATTCTTTTTATCGTCGGTTTTGCGCTTGGCGCATTCATTGGCTGGTTGGCTTTTGACAACTATCTGGTAATTGGGACGTTTGGAATGATTGGGGCACTTTTATTCCTCTGGCCAATGCTCCCGTTCTTCTTGAGCGTCACCGAACAGCTTTACGAAAAGTTTTCACCTGTGTATTTCCGTTATTCTTCTGAAGAAATTAAAAAAACAATCGATGCCCTTGATAAGAATGATGCCCTGACGCCGGAAGTTCGCGAAGAGATTAAATCTTTTTTCGAAGAACAATCTGATCTCGAAAAAAAGATGCACGAAGCGTCAAAGGAAAAGAATACTCCGGCAAATCCTCCCGAAAAGAAAGAAGACAAAGACAACGATAAAGAAGCGGACAAAAAATAGTGATGTCCGCTTTTTATTTCCGATAAAAAAAAGACCCCGTAAGGTCGTTTTATCGACACATCTAGCGATGTTTTTCGTTACTGGAGCAGGTGACGGGAATCGAACCCGCATAACTACCTTGGCAAGGTAGTGTTCTACCACTGAACTACACCTGCAACGCTTAACTATTATAACGGACGATATTTCTTATTTCAAGTATTTTAACGATAATTTATCCCTCGTGTTTTCTCCTTTATATGCTAGAATAATTTATGCGAAAAGAAGGTGCCTTCAATGAATAATCGAATTGCCCTCGCTAATGCCCTATTTCCCGAAGTCAATCAAACGGTTGCCGAACTCGAGAAACGCTACCCAGAACGTCAGCTTCCTGCGGGTGCTTCTGTTACACGTTTTGCCCCATCACCAACTGGTTTTTTGCATACCGGAAGTTTATTTACATCGATGATTGCGAAAAAAGTTGCCGAGCAAAGCCAAGGTGTCTTTTTTATCCGTCTTGAAGATACTGACACTAAACGCGAAATCTCCGGATCGGGCGAAACACTGATTACCGAACTTCGTGAATTCGGCGTCTTCCCAGATGAAGGTTATCTTGGCAGCATCGAAAAAGGTGCCTATGGTCCTTACAAACAAAGCGACCGTGCTTTGATTTACCATACGGTCATTAAACAGATGGTCATTGACGGCTTAGCCTATCCATGTTTTGCCACGACAGAAGAGCTGGATGCTTTACGCGCCGAACAGGAAAAAAACAAAATTGTTCCGGGATACTATGGGATTTATGCTACCTATCGTGACTTACCTGTCAAAGAAGCCTTCGAACGGGTAAAACGTGGTGACAAGTTCGTCATGCGTTTTAAAAGCCACGGAAACCACGAAAACAAACTTCCTGTCCACGACTTGATTCGTGGCGACCTCGAATTGACCGAAAACGACCAGGATATTGTCATTTTGAAAGGCGATGGGTTACCGACCTATCATTTTGCGCATGTGGTGGATGACCACTTCATGAAAACGACTGTTGTCACACGCGGTGAAGAATGGTTGTCTTCTTTGCCTATTCATATCGAAATTTTTAAGGCTTTAGGCTGGAAAGCACCCGATTTTGCTCATTTACCCGTAATCATGAAATTGGATAACGGCAACAAACGAAAACTTAGCAAACGTAAAGACCCCGAAGCGGCTGTTAGCTATTTTTTAGCGGATGGTTATCCGCCTGCTGCCTTGATTGAATACTTAATGACCATCGCCAATAGCAATTTTGAGGAGTGGAGAGCCACCAATCCGCTGGCACCACGCCATGATTTCCGTTTTGCATTTGACAAGATGTCGCTCGATGGCGCTTTATTCGATATCATGAAACTGAAATTTATCGCACGGGAAATTATGAGCCGCCAAACTGCTGCCAAGATTACTGAAGAAGCACGCGTGTACGCTGCCCAGTATGACCGTCGTTTATACGACTTGATTGTCAGCGACCAAGAATTTTTCGAAAGCATCATGAATATCGAAAGAGAAAGAGAAAACCCACGCAAGGATTATGAGAAGTTTTCGGACATTTTTGAACTTGTTAAATTCTTCTATCGCGATTTCTATGCTCAAATCATCGCGGCGGAACTCCCATTCAACACACTCTTTAGCCACGAAGTTATTTCTCAAGTGCTGCGTGATATTCAAGAAACGATTTCACTCACTTTAACCGAAGAGGAATGGTTTTCTGGACTCAAGGAAATCGGCGAGCATCGCCATTTCGCCCCATCGGGTAAGATTTTTAAAACAAATCGTGATAAATATGTTGGTCACATTGGTGATGTCGCCGAAATGCTTCGCATCGCTATCACGGGAAGCAAACAGAGCCCGAATCTTTATTACGTGCTGAAAGTTTTAGGGATTGAAGAAGTCAAAGCCCGCCTTGGGATTATGATTGATAAACTTTCGCAATCGTGATTTAATTATTAACGCTGGCCCGTTGGAGAAGCGGCTTAACTCATATCCCTCTCAAGGATACATCCATGGGTTCGAACCCCATACGGGTCACCAAATAGTTTAAAATGCCCTCTTGGACCCTCTCGAGGGCTTTTTTAATTCAAAAACTTTGCAAAACGCACACCTTTTTGTAAATTTAAGCTAGAAAATGCTGGAATTAATGAAAAGAATAATCTAGTATAAATATGGAAACTTCAATGAAAGGATTGAACTTATGAAAAAAACTCTGACTGTCTTTGCTTTTATTATCCTCGGTACTATCCTCCTCGCGCTCGGTTCGCTCTTCGTCCGTTATGGCTTAGGCGCATTCACTTTCTTGGGTGCTGTTGCTTTGGCAATTCTCAGTTACTTGACCTCGGGCCCCTGGTCCGTCGGCCGCATCGCCGTATTTGGTGTATTAGCCTTGGCTGTCGCCGCCATCGTTATTCTCCTAATTAAGCTTATTAAAAAGAAAAAATCATTCGTCACTTATCTCGTTCTTGTCGACATTTTAGTCATCATCGGCCTCGCAGGTGTATTCTTCTTACCTTATCCAGCTAACACCTTAACGACCGTTGTATCGCTTATGCTCAACGATTTCTCCACTGGGGCAACTATCCTCGTACGCTATAGCTCCTTAGCCTTCTTGGTTATGTCGGCTATCACCGTTCTTCTTGCCCTCGTTTTCTTCATCTTGGCGTTGATCGATATCGCCTTGACCCCAAAATATGTCAAACCTGTTGAAGCCGCTCCTGAAGTAGTGGCCGCCGAAGTTCCGCAAGATGTGGCTGTTGCCCCAGAGCAATATGTCCAACCGGAAGTCGCTCCGGTCGCTCCTGAACAATATGAACAACCCGTTCAACCGGAACCAGTCGCTGAACCAGCGCCTGAAGTCGCTCCTCAACCAGAATATGTCGAGCAACCGGCCCCAGAAGCCGCTCCTCAACCGCAATATTATGAACAACCAGTCCCACAACCTGTCGCGCAACCCGCACCAACCCTTGAAGAATTCCGTGCGTTAATTCGCGAAGAGCTTGCGCGTAATCCGAGCAAAGTTGATGTAACGGTCAGCTATGCCGCATTGCCGCCATTCATGTACCCTCCGACCGCTCCTCTGGCTCAACCAGTTCCGCAACCGCAGCAAGTTGGTTTGACCAAAGAAGAAGTTCTTTCATTAATTAGAGAAGAAGCTTCGAAGACTCCAGTCGTTACCAAAGAAGACATCCGTTCCATTATTGCTACGGAATTATCTCACCTTTCTTTCACCGCCCATAATGAAACCAAACCAGCGGTCGAAGTGAAAGTCGCTCCGGTCGCTCAACCTGTCGCAGTTCAACCGGCCCCGACACCAGTACCGGAAATCATTCCGATTATTCCTGAAATCGACGAAGAAGAAGCTGCCAAACGCGTCATCATTCGGATTCCTTTCGAAGAAAGAATGAAAGTCGCTGAGCAAGATTTACTCGATAATTACAACGAACTCAAGAACTACATTCTCTCCTACGGCGTCAAGTCGCGTGTCAGCAACTCTGGCGACACCTTCCGCTTGCACACCGAAACCTATGTCAAGATTACCATCGCCGGAAAAGGCTTGAAACTGTACTACGCACTCGATCCAAAAGCGTATGCCGATTCGACCATCCCGGTCACCGATGTGAGCCACAAATCGATTTATGTCGAGATTCCGGCTTGCTTCAAGGTCAAATCCGTCCTCAGCGTCAAACGCGCCAAACAATTAGTTGATGATGTCATGGCCAAAAAAGGCCTTGTCAAAGGCGAACTTGAAAACGTTGATTACGCCAAGACTTTCCGCTAAATAGTACTCAAATAATAAGAAGAGATGCATCCTAGGATGCATCTTTTTTTAGCGGTTTTTTCTTTCTTGTCGGCCAATTATTTTGTAGAATAGAGGAAGTAAAGAGGAGCACATATGGAAAACATGCAAAATTCGGGTTGGATCGAAGTCATTACTGGCCCAATGTTCGCCGGTAAAAGCGAAGAACTCATCCGTCGGGTGAAACGCTTAGAATACGCCAAGAAGAAAACCCTAGTGTTTAAACCTAAAATTGACAACCGCTTCTCAGAGAATGAAGTCGTCAGTCATTCCCAATCAAAAACAAAATCATTCAATATCTCAAAATCAACTGATATCCTAAAATATGTTAAGAGCGATACTTATGCTGTCGTTGTCGATGAAGTGCAGTTTATGGACGAAGACATCGTCGATGTCTCTGAGTTACTCGCTAACCGTGGTATTCGAGTTATTTTAGCCGGTCTCGATAACGATTTCCGTGGTGAACCCTTCCCAATCATGGCCAAACTTTTAGCGAAAGCCGAATTTATTTCAAAACTTACTGCGATTTGCGTTAAATGCGGTGCTCCCGCAACGCGCACTCAACGTATTGTCAATGGTATTCCTGCCAGTTACTTTGACCCCATCGTCGTGGTCGGCGCCAGCGAAGCTTATGAACCACGCTGCCGTCACTGTCATGAAGTAAAGAAAGAAAAAGAAGTCTAAACATAAAACGTTTTAAGTTTTCATCACAATGCCTCAGTGTTTGCTGTGGTTATTTGCTTTGACCTCCCATTTGAAATGAAGTAACACGTATGATACACTTTATTCGCATATTTATGCAGCGGAGTTGGTAGAAATGGTCGAAGCTTGGATACTGTGGTTGATTATTGCCGCCCTTGTTTTTGTTGGGGCGTTTTTCAACTCTAGCGAAACGGCTTTTGCCCTCTGCAACCGTGTTCGGATGCGCGTCAAAGCCGACGATGGAAACCGGACTGCCAAAATCGTCTGTAAAATCACGGATCACTATGAGCGTTCACTGATTACGACTGTCATTGGAACGAACCTTGTTTCAGTCACTATCTCCATCCTATCGACCATCCTTTTTGTAAGGTTGATGGGAGATTCGGGGTCGGCAGTCGCTACTATCACGGCTACGTTTATTGTTTATCTTTTTTGTGATACTATCCCCAAGTCGCTCGCACGAGCGCTCCCGGATGAAGTCGCATCTTTAAATAGTCGATTACTTCATTTCCTCATCATTATCATGACGCCTTTAACCATTGGCTTTCTTGGCATTGATTTGGCTTTCCGCAAACTTTTTAAAATGAAAAATGAACCTGAAATAACTGAAGAAGATTTTTCGAATGTCATTGAATCCATCGAAGAAGGCGGTATTCTCGAAAATGGTGAGAGTGAAATCATTCAGTCCGCAATTGATTTTGGAGATAAAGCAGTCAAAGATGTTCTCACGCCGCGCGAGAAGATTTTCGCCATCGATTTCCGAGGATTATCGCCTGAAGGACTTAACCGGATACTTGCAACCACGAATTACAGTCGCATTCCCATCTTCCAAGATAATCTAGATAACATTATTGGCATACTACATGTCCGGAATTATATCCGGGATTACATCAAAAACCCGCAATTATCAATTCGTTCAACTCTTGGAAAACCCTATTTCGTTACACCGAAAGTAACGATGGATGAACTTTTCGAGGGTTTTCGGAATTTTAAAACACACATTGCCATGGTCATTGATGCAAATAAAAAAGTCATTGGCATGGTGACGATGGAAGATGTCCTTGAAGAACTTGTTGGCACGATGGATGAACGCCTCCAGAAAAAGGGAGGTAAAAAATAATGGTTTATTACTTTATTATTTTGGTCTTCCTGATTATTTTGAGCGCCCTATATTCTGCCGCAGAAATGAGCTATAACGTCGTGAATCAACTGCGATTAAAGAAAGCCGCAAGTGGTGGTAACAAAAAAGCCATTAGAGCACTTCGTATTTCGAAAACACATGATGAAACCGATTCGATGATTTTGTTTGCCAACAATTTAGTTAATATTGCTGCTTCTTCGTTGGCAACGATTATTGGAATGGAATTGTGGGGCTCTGCCTATGGGGCCAGTATTTCGGGTGTCATTATCTTTGTTGTCATTTTGATCTTTGGAGAACTGCTTCCTAAAGCGTTGGCCCTTCGCAATGGCTCCCGCTGGGCACTCGATCTTGCTGGATTTGTTCAATTTTTCAAGGTCCTATTCTTTCCATTTGTGTACGTGACGACGAAACTTGTCTCGCTTGTCGCTATACTTTGGACCAAAAGGGCGAGCGTTAATAAACCCGTTACCGATGACGAGTTAGTTGAAATGGTCGATACAATCGAGGAACTAGGGGAGTTTGACGAAAAGCAGGGCGACCTGCTCCGTTCAGCCATCGATTTTACGGATACCGAGGCTTATGAAATCATGACGCCGCGTGTCGATGTTTTTGCCTATAATATCGAGGATAATATTAAAGTGATTCTCGATGATCCTCGTATTTTTTCACACTCGAGAATTCCAGTGTATCAGGAAAGTATTGATGAAATTATAGGGATTTTGCCTACAAAATTGCTTTTAAAAGCCTATATCAACGGTGAAACGATTGACGTCCGTTCACTCTTGCTGGAGCCAAATTACGTCTATCGCAGCAAACCGATCAGCGCGATTTTGGCCGACTTCAAGACGAGTCACCAACACATCGCCGTCGTTAAAGACGAGTATGGTGGCACTGAAGGTATTGTTACGATGGAAGATATTGTCGAAGAATTGGTTGGCGAAATTTGGGACGAAACCGACGTAGTTGAGGAACAAATCCAACTGATTAGCGAGGATGTATATCTCGTAGATGGCGCCATGAATATCGAAGATTTCTTTGATTATCTCGGCTATGAAAAAGACTACGAAAGCGTTTATACGACCGTTGGTGGCTGGTGCCAAGAACAACTTGAAAAATTCGCTAAGGTTGGCGATTCTTTCCGTTTTGCCAATTTCTTTGTTACTGTGCTTAAAGCCGATGAATTCACCGTTGAACAAATCAAAGTGGAAATCCGTAAGCCGGAAGATGAAGAAGAAGATGTTTAATCTTCTTGAAGACAATTGAACCCATTACTGATAGAATATGCGAGGTGATAAAAAATGTTCGGAAAACAAAAACCTTTAGCTCCACGTCCAGAAAACGAACCAAAATTTAATGCGGATAATCAAAGCGACCGTGCTCTTTTGCGGACGCTCGTTCTTCTCATGGGCGCTGTCTTACTTTTGTTAGGCGCCGGCGTTGCTATCTACCTATTCTTTTTCTAAGGAAACTCTAATGAAATATTTACCCTGGATTAAATCAAACATTGCCGATATGCACGGCAAGACTGTCGTTATTACCGGTGCCAATAGCGGCATCGGTTATTTTGCGGCTCAAACTTTGGCTTTTCAGGGTGCCCATGTGATCATGGCGTGTCGTTCGCTGGAACGTGGCGAAGCCGCGCTTGCCAACATTCATAATGAAGTTCCATTTGCCGAACTTGAATTGATGCAATATGATCAAGCAAGTTTCAAATCCATCGATCATTTTGTAACTGAATTAAAAAGCAAATATAAACGGATTGATGTTCTCGTCTTAAATGCCGGCATTTTCCATCCTCATAAAAAAATTAAAACCGCGGAAGGTTTGCCGCTCACGATTGGCACGAATTTCGTTGGGATGTACTATTTACTTAAAAGGCTCATTTCGTTCCTCGATCAAGGGCCGGAACAAACGCGTGTCATTTTTGTCGGTTCAATCGCTGGCAGTTTGACTCAGCTCAAGGACCCCAAAATCCTATCAGTCGAAAAGGGCAGTTCCTATCGGCAATACGCGCAGTCTAAAATCGCAATTGCCAAGCTATTCCATGTGCTTGCAAATGGCGTGAATCTGTACGATTTCCCCGAACGAAAACATATCAACTTCTATCTTATGCACCCCGGAGTCACGAATACAAATATCGTCAACTCCTATCCTCCTGGTTTTAGACGGGCAGCACATATCGCTTTATCAGCCTTTACCCACACGGCGGAAAAAGCCGCCCTTGGCATTGTTTATCTAGCTGGAGCGCCCTTTGTTTTTAATGGCGCTGTCTATGGACCATGCGGCCTATTCGAAATTTCCGGATACCCATGCAAAACCAAATTATCTCGGCATATTGCCCATGGAAGTGGTCAATTTATCTTTGATGCCGGACACCTCGTCGAATCGTTAGAGAAAGGCGGTACGCACCATGCTTGAAGTAAGTAATGTAACCCTGCAGTTTGGGGGAAGAATCCTATTTAAAGACGTGAACGTCTCCTTTCAAAAAGGCAATTGTTATGGCATCATCGGCGCCAATGGCGCTGGCAAGTCCACCTTCTTAAGAATTCTGTCTGGCGAACTCGATCCGAGCAAAGGCGATGTCATCAAGAGCGATAAAGAACGGATGTCGGTTTTAAAGCAAGACCAACATGCTTTTGACCAATTGACTGTTGTCGATACGGTCTTGATGGGACACCCACGTTTAATGCAAATCCAGCAACAAAAAGACCTCCTCTACGCAAAGGAGGACTTTTCAGAAAAAGACGGCGTTCTTGCCGGTGAATTGGAAATGGAATTCGCCGAGATGAATGGTTATGAAGCCGATAGCAATGCTCGTAGCCTGCTCAACTCGCTTGGCATCACAACCGAAAAACAAGATTTACTGATGAGAAACTTGGATCCGAAAGAAAAAGTCAAAGTCCTTTTGGCGCAGGCTTTGTTCGGAAACCCGGATATCCTTCTTTTAGATGAACCGACCAATAACCTTGATGCGATGGCGACTCGTTGGCTTGAGAACTTCCTTTTCAACTTCGAGAATACCATCATTATCGTCAGCCATGACCGTCACTTTTTAAATAAAGTCTGCACCCGTATCCTTGACGTCGATTATGGCAAGATTAGCGTTTATGTCGGAAACTATGACTTCTGGTATGAATCCAGCCAGTTAATCCTTCGTCAATCTAAAGATGAAAACGTGAAGAAAGAAACCAGAATGAAAGAGCTTGAGGAATTCATCGCCCGGTTCTCGGCAAACGCCAGTAAAAGTAAACAGGCGACTTCCCGTAAAAAAGAGTTAGAAAAAATCACTCTTGAGGATTTAACGCCTTCTAGCCGCCGTTATCCATTCATCGATTTCAAATTTGAAAAAGACCTTGGAAACGACGTTCTTTTTGTCGAACATCTTTCAAAGAAGGGTTTCTTCTCGGATTTATCCTTTACGCTTTATCGCGGTGAAAAAGTTGCGTTTATCAGTACCAATAGTTTGATGATTACTAAATTATTCGATATTTTGATGGGACTTGATGTCGCTGATTCCGGTAGCGTCAAAATGGGTGTAACCGTCACCCCAAGTTATTTGCCGATTGATAACAGTAAATTCTTTACCGGAAAAGAAAACCTTGTCGACTGGCTCCGTCCCTATTCTAAAGATAAACATGAACAATACATCCGTGGCTGGCTTGGCCGGATGCTTTTCTCTGGTGAAGAGGCCTTAAAAGCCGTTAACGTCCTTTCAGGTGGCGAAAAAGTCCGCTGCATGATGGCTAAAGTTATGCTTACGGCCGGAAACCTCTTGATTCTCGATGAGCCGACCAACCACCTTGACCTTGAATCGATTACCGCTTTAAACAAAGGCATGATTTCATATAAGGGAACATTATTGTTCACGACGCATGACCACGAGTTGCTCTCATCAGTGGCGGACCGAATTATTTACATCGATAAAAATAAAGTCATCGACAAGAAAATGCCGTATGACGAGTTTATTGATTATATTGGCTAGTTTAATTTAATTAGATCCAATTAAGGATAATTTCTTAATATAGAGTTTATAAACCGAGTCGGCGACTTCCTCGATGTTTTTATTTTCGGTATCGACGACAAAATCAGTGCGGCCAACGTTTTTGAATGAGAAATCATCCCTGTCGTTGGCGATACGTGCGTCAATTGCCGGCTGACTATCGCCACGAATGAGCATGCGCTTGATTCGTGTTGGTTCATCGGCATTCATAAAGAAAGTAATGATGCGTGGATCTTTGAGAGACATAAACGCGCGGAGACCGTTTGGGTCAACGATTAGGACCTTATTGTCATCAATTTCTTTTCGGCTTGTTCCATAGGAATTGCCGTTATATAGAGTTGTTTCCACAAAATAGTTTTCTTTTTTTAGTGCCTCGAATTTTTCCCTAGTGACAAAATGATAGTCGACATCATCGACTTCTTGCTCACGTTTGACTCGTGTGGTGTGAGTGACGACCTTGGTCAGGCCATATTTGTTTTTTAAAACACGGGCGACTTCTGTTTTTCCGCTAGCGGAAGCACCGACGAGTATGACCATAAAGTACCTCTTATAACATGAATATATTATAACCCTCAACTTCTTTAAACCACCATACAGCAAAGACAAAATTTTCGTTTTGTCTTACTGGTGTCTCATTTTCACGTTTTTCGTACAAATATATTAAAAAGATAAAGACAAAAATGAGTTTATAATGCATATTAAGTTATTGGGTTTTAACTTAAATCCAAAAATCTCACAAATCCATCAAAGAAAGGGAAAAAAATGAAAATTGAGATTCCGCCAAACACGCGCGCCGAATTTGCTCAGTTACACAAGAAAGCTTCCAACATCGCTTCGCTTTATTACCATGCGAAAACAAAAATCGCTTTGAGAGCTGGTAATGTCTTTGATTTCGAAAAGCCTTCCGAGAACACTTATGAAATAAAGGAAGCAAATGTTGAATACCAAAATGGCACGCGCCCCGAACGTATCATCTTTGCCGTCGACACTGCAATCAGTCATATGGAAAGTGAATGCCAAAAGTTGATTGTTAGCGAATATTTTACGGCAAGAAACAACTTCTGGTGGATTAATTATTATTCACGCAGTACATTCTATCGCTGGAAAAGAAGGGCACTCGTAGATTTTCTATCATTTTTTGAATAACTTTCCAATTAGAAAGGAGCTCTATGAAACCTTTCTTACTCACAACAGTCGTTCTAATGGTTGCCGGTATTTATCCCGCGATTGTTGATCCGGTGATGAGATATTTCGGCGATGTCGCCATTCTGCCTTATCAAAAAATGGTTAGTTTCTATTTTGACTTCACGTATACTTCGACCAAAAATGAAATAGTTTCTTTGTACTTTGATTTTTCCAATACTTATTATTCAAACGTTAATTTCTATTTTCACACTGTGACGCTTTCAAATCTTTCTTTTACTGATTATGTCGCAGTTCCGACATCTTTTCTCGGAGAAGATTCAGGGATTATCCGCATGAGAGCAGTCGGTGACGGATTCGCTACTGAAAAGAGTTTTGCGATTTCCGCCATTGAACAAGCGACGATTGATCCACTGATCGATACAGTCGATGGGATTTACTCATGTAGTGGACGTCCTGTTTCTATCAATGAGACTGGTGGCCTCAAATATTATAATGAAATTTTAACTTTTCGAGGCTTTGAAACCGTTTATGAATCATTCGCCTATCATCGGCTCAATTTTGGAAATTTAATCATTCATTATGATTCTGATTACAACCAATCCATTCTAATCTACGCAAGCGCGAACTTTTACCTTGAAGATTCACTCAATCTATTCCCTAATTTAAACTACGATGCAAACTCGAGTTTTAAGCATTTAAATGGTCAGTTGATTTCGATTGGTAATGGCGATTATTCGTTTTCTTTATCGGACAAAATGTATGTTGACCCAGCTACTTTAATGATGGCGATATCTCCTAACATCGGTTATGTCCTAACCGATTTTCTTTACTTTCCGAAAAATCAATTTTCCAAACTCCAAGATATCGCTTTTCGGATCACGGTTTCCAACATCGGAATAAATAAGATGACAATCGATTATTCAAGCAGCCACTATTCGGACAATAGGTTCTTCGGAGATTGTGTGAACTCTGCTTATTGTGTGACGGTCGAAGATCAGCCCATTGATGTGGGATATGAAGTAAGTTGGGAGGAAACGACGGATGGTTAATTACTTTACTTCCTTTTTAGTGTTACTTTTCGTTTTAGAAACCTTCAATCTAACTTATTCATTTGGCGGGATTAATCGCACATTTTTAGCGCTGACACGCGGTGTCATCGAGATTTCTGTTTATGACTTAGCGACACCTCTCGGGACTTATCAGCCCTTTTTTGAAGAAGCGGTTTTGCAATCGGCCGTTTGCGACTATTTATCTGATAATCTTTCTCATTATACTGATCGTTATCAAATAAGCTTTTATTACTATGTCGTGAGCGATCAATCCATATGCACGACCGGAAAGTGCGATGGCGTACAGATTCATCTTAAAACAGATATCGGAAGTTTATTGGAATACAGCAAGACATTGCGATTTGAACTTCATATGAAGGGAGAAACGCATGAATAAAAAGGCCTACCTTTTTTTATCAACATCATTTTTGCAGCCGTTATTAGAAAATCCTGAAGTAACGGATATTGCATTTAATGGCGACGCTATTTTCTATCAGCATAATCAATTGGGACGGCTGAAGTCTGAGATTATTATTACGAAAGAAGCGGCCTTTGATTTCATCCGCCAACTCGCCAATCTAACTGAACAACTTTTTTCTTATTCATCCCCAATTCTCGATGTTTCAATTGAACGTTTTCGTATCAATGCCGTTCATCCCGCAATTGGACGGAAACATTTCGAACGGGCCACGACATTTTCGGTACGGGTGGGGCATATTGGCATAACCGCTATCGAAGAAGACCCACTTTTTATGCCACCCGAAGTCAATCAACTCTTTTTAGCGATATTGAAACTCCACGCGTCCATCGTCATTGCCGGAAAAACCGGCACGGGAAAGACAGAACTACAAAAATATCTGCTTCAGCGGATGGAACCTAATGCCCGCATTGTGGTGATTGACAATGTCCTGGAACTTGAAGGCGTTTCGTCGAATGCGCTCCTTGACATTTCGCTGTGGCAAATGAGCGACCAGGTCAATGAGGCTAGCTTCAGTGATCTCATCCGGAATGCATTACGATCAAATCCGGATTGGCTGATTGTCGCGGAATCGCGTGGGAAAGAGATGCTGGATATTTTGAATTCTGCGATGACTGGCCATCCGGTGATTACGACGCTTCACAGCCAAGACGTCTATTCGGTTCCTTCACGGATGACGCGTATGGCGTTAATGAATGATGAACATCTTCGCTATGATGAGGTTTTCCACGATGTCGTTATTCATTTTCCATTCATCGTTTTTCTTGAGAAAGGCAAAGAAAAGAATCTTAAAATCGTCCGTAGGATCAAAGCTATCGCCGAAGTATCGAACGAAGAAAAAAACAATATTCACGTCGTCTTTGAAAACATGAACGGAAAGCTGTATTTTCACCCGTTACTCAATGGGACTGTCGCTCTTTTACGTCAATCCGGATGTGATTTGACAAAAATTCAAGTTTTTGCACAAGGAGTGGTTTCTGATGAACACAATCCTCTATAGCGTTATTGCCCTTGTTATCGGCGGAATCGCTTGGGCGGGAACCGATAGTTGGCTCGTATCAGGTATCATCGCCGGGCTTGTTTTGCTCTACCTCCTTTTCTACGTAGATAAAACACTGAAAAACCATCGTCAGAATATAAAGAAACGGCATGAATGCTATCAATTTATCAATAGTTTTATCATCGCTATCAGCGTCAAGAAAACCGTGGGTGCGGCACTAGAAACAATCACTGATCAATTCAAGGGCTCATTGAAGGATGAATTCAACTCCGTCGATCACCTAGATAGCCTTGACACCATCACTTACTTGAATAAGTATTTTTCACTTCCTCTGTACGATTTATTTCTAAAAATTATTACGCTTTATTTGGAACAGGGGCGAGATATCCTTCAAATGAGCGAATTATTGATTTACGAAGCACGTCGTATGGAAGAAAGCATCAATGTGCTCGATATCATGGGCAAGCGGAAAGCTATTAATTTTGCGATATTGTGGATTATGACCGGTGTCATCATTCTATTTTGTCGTTTTGGTATACGGGCTTTTTATCTCCAAATGCTCGGCAGTCCGCTATTTTTATCTATTCTGGTTGGATTCTTTCTCTTTGCTCTTTTATCATTTCATCTAATGCTTAGGCAATACGTTGAGATCAATTGAGGTAAAATAAATGTTCAATATCAAAAAATATGTTGAAAAGTTGGGGCTGAACTATCGGCGCGAAAAACAAAAACTGCTGTTC